>Ga0074197_1000826_pt1 | contig 33003 bp, 23 predicted proteins | sample EPASupsiteSAE305_FD_64526 | JGI IMG/M metagenome (GOLD analysis project Ga0074197, IMG submission 64526) | Bioremediated contaminated groundwater microbial communities from EPA Superfund site, New Mexico - SAE3-05 reassembly with SPADES | ecosystem: Environmental > Aquatic > Deep subsurface >...
TCAACAGTGTAACATCAATCGAAATCATACTAACTACCCCTCATTGCTGAAAATATGGCAATTACCCGCCAATACAAGTGAATGACGGTTCATCTTCCGCTCCGGATAACTACTGAAAAATGACTCAGCTGTCAAATCTTTTTAAATAAAATTTATAGGATTTGTCAGTTTGCTTGTTACTGGTTTTGATAAAGATATACGTTGCCGCAAAACAAATCAGAGAGTGGCCGTTCCGCGTCCGACACCGCTCTGCCCAATCCGAAACAACACGGTAAAATAACGTACCTCCAGCGAATTGCCAAATACTATTTTTGCGTTTTCCGTTCCTTTACGCCCTTCAGTTAGGCTGCTCCTGCCGCCGCTCCTTTCAACCAGTCCACGAGTTTGTCCATCCCTGCGTCAGTGCTGACCAATGGCCGATAGCCCAACAGGCGCTCCGCCTTTTGATGGCTGAACCAGTGGGATTTGGCTAGTTGACAGGCCAAGAACCGGGTCATTCTCGGTTCTTCCATCTTGCCAAGCAGTGTATACGCTCCCTCGAGGGCCAACCCGGCCCCATATGCAACGACTAACGGCACCTTCCTGGTGATCACCGGGATATCCAGGCGGGTAAACAAGGTGTTGATCCATGACCACAAAGCCACTGGTTGTTCCTGACCAATGAAAAAAGTTTGCCCAGCACCGCTTCCCGAGTTTTCCAGGTTTTCCGCCGCCAGGATATGTGCATGCACCACATTGTCGATATAGGTGATATCGACATGATTTTTCCCCGAACCGACGATTTTAAGTGCCCTAGCCCGGCCCCGATCGAGCAGCCGGGGAATCAGGTGCCGATCCCCCGGTCCCCAGACCAAATGCGGCCTGATGGCGATGGTCCGCAAGCTTCCGGAGTTGGCCCCCAAGACTGCGCGTTCGGCGAGAATTTTAGAGGCAGCATAATGACACAGGGGATCGGTGGCATAGGGTGCAGTCTCATCCACCCCTTCGAGATCGGACCGATTAAACACCACCGACGGGGTTGAGGTATAGACCAGGCGATCCACGCCGTTGGTGCGGCAGGCGGCAATAACATTGCTAGTGCCGGTGACGTTGATTGAATGATATTCCTGGCGGGCACCCCAGATACCGGCCTTGGCGGCCACATGAAACACGGTGTCGCAACCACGTAGGGCATGCGCGAGAAATCCCTGATCACGGATATCACCCTGCACACACCGCACACCTATGGCGATCAGATCCGGATAGGGGGTGCGGCCGACGACCGTGGTCTCGATACCGCGACTGGCCAGTTCCCGCACCAAGGCTTGGCCGATGAAACCTCCTCCACCGGTGACCAATACCCTGTTCATGGTCTCTCCTGATTAGTTGCGTACATTATACGGAATGCAGCAAGAGCGGGCATCCCTCTCTCCTCATCACGCCGTCCGAACCGGACGATCATGACTTCATCATCCACAGGGCAGCTGCATCCTTTTGGCGGCCCAGGATGCCAACTTTTCACGAAATATCTTGGCGTTATGCCGGATATCCACCGGAAAGGAGCGATGAATAAGGAAATGTTCGATACCGCTGGTCAACGGGTTGGCCAGCGCCAATACACGCAACTCTCCGAACAGCGTCTCTTGATTGGCTACCGGTGCGAAGGGTTCAACAACGATCACCGGTACCTTCTGCGTGCAATGCCCCAGGCCGATCAGCGCCGAGCGCCGCACCTGGGGATGGGTGTTGAATATCGCCTCGCAGCGGATAGTGTCCATCACCCCTTGGCATGTATGCACCCGATGGGCTTTGCGGCCACAGAACCACAGCCGATGCTGCTCATCAATATAACCCACATCACCCATGCGGTGCCAGAAGGTGACGCCGTCGATGATCTTAGCCAGCTGGGTTTCGTGTTCGTTGTCAGCATACTCCGCGGTGACCACCGGACCGCGGACCACGATCTCGCCGATGGCGCCTGATTTCAGTTCGCGCACCTCCCGCCAGGATTCAATCACTCCATCAACCGGCTCGATGATCCGGATTTCCATTCCCGGCAGGGCACGTCCCACACAGGCGCCATGACCGGTTCGGGTCAACGGCCAGGTCTGCGCCATGATCTCCCGGCCTTCGATGGAAGCCACCGGAAGACTCTCGGTGGCCCCATAGGGGGTGAATATCCGCGCTTCCGCAGGCAATATTCGCTGCACACGGCCCACCAATTCACCCGATACCGGAGCACCGGCCATCAGTACCTTTTGTATCGGCAGGACAATACCCTGTTCCAGGCAATACCGGCTGACCACGTTCCAGATCGCCGGCGAACCGAAGGAATAGGTGACCCGGTGTTGCAACAAGGTGTGGACGAATTTTTCCGGATCAACCAAAGCCGGCCGGGTCGGGTCCATGTCCGGAATCACCGCCTTGGCCCCAAGGGCAGCAGCAAATAAACCAAACAGGGGAAAACCGGGCTGATCAACATCGCCCGGCCCGATGCCGTAATACTCGCGGATCAGCTGTAACTGCGCATGAAAAATGCCGTGGGTGAACACCACCCCTTTAGGCGGGCCGGTGGAACCGGTGGTGAAAATGATGGCGGCCGGATCGGTTTCCCTGGCGTGGAACCGCGGTAGATCGACATGCTGATCTCGTGCCGGTTCAAGCCCTCTCCCCCCGAGCCACCAGGCTCGGCCGACAGGAAAACGCCTGCGGACCGAGACAAAGGGCGCGCGAAAAATCCGACTCAAGGCTATCGCCTGGGGAATGCCGACCAGGATATCCGGGCGGACCGAGCCGATGCAGCGCAGCAGATTTTTGTATCCCATGCCCGGATCAATCAGAATAACCACCGCTCCTAGCTGAAACAGGGCAAAGGTCAGGCAGAAAAATTCCATCGATGGCCGTACCATCAGCATCACCCGGTCGCCTCGGCGCACCCCCTCGGCGCACAGGGACCTGGAAAAGCCGTCGCTGTTGTCCCGAAGCTCGGCGAAGGACCATTGTTGCCACTGCTTGCCGGCCAAAGCGACCAAGGCAGTTTGGTCACCCTGGCTTGCAGCCGTTCGATGGAGGGCGTTGGCTATATTGCAATCCACCATTGCTCACTCTCCGGTGCGCAGCAAAAAATTCTCGACTAGCGGCTGGATCTCGACCAGTGCATCCTCCAGCACATAATGGTTGGCGGTCGCGAAGTAATGGGCTTCCGCCAAGGGAAAACGGCGACACCACTCCTGGTAGAAGGTATCATTGAAGCAGAAATCACGTCCGCCCCAGCAGAGGAGCAGGGGGCACTGGTGCAGCCGATCAAGCGACGCCTCGACAGCCAGCAGGGTGGACCAGGAGGGATGCGCCTCGTCCATCGGTATATCCTGGACAAAGCGGAGCACAGCGATGCGGTGGCGCCAACTGTCGTAGGGAGCAAGAAAGCCTCTCGCAACTTCCGGCCGAATCGGCTGGGTCACCGCCATAAAAATGGCTGCGCGGGCAAAGCCGTTCAAGCCGCGCACCAGCAGCGGCCCCAGGAGCGGCCAGCGGCAGACAGCGATGCGCAAGGGGATATTCTGCGAGCGAAAGGCCGCGGTATTGAGCACCACCACCCCTGTCACCCGTTCGGGATACCTGCCGGCCCAACCCATGCCGATGGCGCCGCCCCAGTCGTGAACCACCAATACGCAGCGCTCAATACCCAGATGCTCGAGCAAGCGTTCCAGATTGTCGATATGATTGCGCAGACGATAGGGATAGTCCTGCGGTTTATCTGAAAAGCCGCAGCCGAGATGATCGGGAACGATGCAGCGGTAGCGGTCTCGCAGCCCGCTGACCAGATTACGGTAGAGATAGGACCAGGAGGGATTGCCATGGACCATGACCACCGCCGGCCCGCTGCCCTCGTCCAGGTAGGCCAGCCGGTGGCCGTCGATGTCAAGAAAACGCGGTTGGAACGGATATTCCGCCAGGGGGAGCGCGAGCATCACCAATCGATGCCCAGCATGAACGCATTGATGCCCGAACCGATACCCAGAATCGCGGCCCGTTGGCCGGAAACTAAAGCACCCTGTTCAATCCCCAAGGCCATGGTGATCGGCGCTGAAACCGAACCGACATTGCCCAAGATCGGCAGGGTTTCGAAGTTTTTAGCCGGATCGAGCTTGAGGGTCTCGAACAGCAGTTGCGCATGGGCCTTGCCGACCTGGTGGCAGAAAAAACGGTCGATCGTCTCTTTCGACCAGCCCAACTCGCCTTGAAACGATTGCCAGCAGGCAGCGGCAGTCTCGATTCCTTTTTCCAGCAACTGTTCGGAATCGGTAGACATCAACGTACCCTGCTCGGCATTCTGGCCCCCCTGGCAGAGATCGTTATGCACGGTGTTGGCTCGGCAGGCTCCGCCGCGCAGAAAATGGCCGCTGTCGCGGAAATCCCGGCGGGTCATCACTAGGGCCACGGCCCCGGAACCGATGGTCAGGGAGGCGAACAGCGGTTTGATCGACTTGCGGGTCAGGGTGGGATCGGTGAGCAGATGTTTGAGCGTGGAGGCGATCAGATCCTCTGCGGTCTCGCTCGCGACCAGCAGCCCGGCCCGGATCTGCTCCAATTCAAGCATGTTGGCCAGCATGATCATGCCGTCGAGAAAACCAAGACAGGCGTTGGAGATGTCAAACAGCAGGCAGGAAGGAGGTAGACCGAGGGCCCGGTGAACAAAAGATGCGGTTGCCGGCTCCATCATGTCGCGGCTGACCGAGGTGAACAACAGACACTCCAGGTCGTCCGCATCCACTCCAGCCTTGGCAATGGCCGCCGCGCCCGCCGCCGCGGCGCCAATACTCGGCCGGGTTCCCGGTTGCCACAACCGCCGGGTGGTGATACCGGTCATCAGCTCAAGCCGGCCGGCCGGCAGTTTCAGCCGCTCGTACAAGGGCTGCAGCCGCTCTTCAATGGCGTCCGAGGACAGCTCGACCGGCGGCAATTTATAACCGAATTCGTGCAGGCAGACCCTGGTGTAGCGCATGGTCATCGCATCACTCCTGGCACAGGGACGCCTACTCGTCGCCAGCTGATGCTCTCCGCTGTGTCATTTCGATCAAGGGGAGATCTCCCGAGACTCCTCATCTGCGTGCGGAATGCCAAAATATGTGGTCCGGCCATCGGTGTGCGCATCGTCATTGAGGAATCTTAAAGCTGTTGGCCCAGGTAATCAACAGGGCCGCCAGAGCCAGATCATCCATCACCCCGAAGACCGGCACCCACTCGGGGATGAGATCGTAGGGCGACAGCGTGTAGAGCAAACCAAGGGCCAGGACGATCTTCACTGGCAATGGCGTATGCGGCGACAGAAACACATCCTTGGTGTGCTTGACCATCTGCCACAGGCGGGCGATCATCGGCCACTGCTGCATCCTCAGATCCTCACTCCACCGCCCTGGCGACAATCGCGGCATCGAAGTAGTTCATGCCCATGCCGGCATCCACCACCAGGCACTGGCCGGTCATGCCAGAGGAACGGGGAGAGAGCAGGAAGGCGGCCACATTTGCGGCCTCTTCCGTCTGCACGGCCTTCTTCCTCAGCGTGGCCTGTTCGGCGAAGAGATAACTCTCGATATAGCCAGGAATACCGGCGGAAGCCGAGGTTTTGAGCAGGCCGGGGCAGACCGCGTTGAAGCGGATCTCGGAGAAGGCGGAAAAACTCTTGGCCAGGAAACAGAGCGAGGATTCCAGCGCCGCCTTGACCGGCCCCATGTAGCCGTAATTCTCGGCGGCCATGCGGGTGGTGGAGATGGAGATGGTCACCAGCGAGGCCTGTTTGGTCAACAGCCCCTTGAAATGATTGGCAATGGCGATGAAGGAGAAGCAGGAGATGTTCATGGCCTGGAGAAAATCGTTCTTCGGGGTCTGATGGAAAGGACGCATTCCTTCCGCGTAATTGGCAAAAGCAATGGAATGGACGATACCATCAATGGGTTCGCTGATCCGGCCGGCAATCTGGTCCCGGACCTGGATGATGTTGGCTTCATCCTCCACATCGCAGCAAAAAACCGGACTTTCAGGAAACAGCTTGGCCGCCGTTTCCGCCCGCTGCTCGCTGCGGACCACATGGATCACCTGCGCGCCGGCCTCGACCAGCACCCGGCCGATGGCGCAGGCCACCGATTTTTTATTGGCCAGGCCAAAGACCACGATGTTTTTTCCTGCAAGCCGCAAAAAATCCACTCACGCCCCCTTGCGGGCACAGGCAAATTCGACCTGCACCGCCACTTTACCACCCACCCGGACTGAACCTTTCAACAACCAGGCCGGCCCCATTCGTTCAATCAGGGCAGCCGTAATATCCAAGGTGTCGCCTGGCCGCACCTCCCGCTTGAACTTGGCACCCATGATTCGGGTCAGCACCGGCACCCCTGCCCCGCTCTCCTTCTCCCTATCCTCGACGCGCATCAGTTCGCCGATCAGCAGAGCCCCGGCCTGAAACACCGCCTCGCAGAGCAAGACGCCGGGCATCAAGGGATAACCGGGATAATGCCCTTGAAAGAGATCGAGATCTTCCGGCACCTTTTTTTCCGCCCGGATCGTTTCACCGTCGATTGCCACCACCCGGTCTAACCAGAGAAAGGGCGGCCGGTGCGGAATGCGGTCACGAATAAATTCGTCGGTCATCGCTTCGCTCACAGCCCGCCGGTGATTTCGAGCACCGCGCCGTTGATGTAGGCGGCGCGGTCGCTGGCCAGGAAGAGCACCGCCTCGGCCACCTCAGCGGGAGTACCGAACCGGTTCGCCGGCACCATTTTTTTGTAATCCTTCACCTGGGCCTCGGGCAGATCGCCGATAAGGTCGGTGGCGATAAAGCCAGGCGAGACGCAGTTGACCGTGATTTTACGCTTGGCCACCTCTTTGGACAGCGATTTCATCAGCCCGATCTGCCCAGCCTTGGAGGCGGCGTAATTGCTCTGGCCGGCAAAACCGAGATGGCCCATGGGCGAGGTGAGGAAGACGATGCGGCCGTACTTCTGCTTGAGCATCAGCGGCAGGGCGCACTTGGACATAATGTAGCCGCCGGTGAGGTTGACGTCGAGCACCCGCCGCCAGTCCTCCTCCTTCATCATCGCCAGCACCGCATCGCGGCGGATACCAGCGTTATTGACCAGGATGTCGAGGGTATCCCAGGCCGCTTCCAGCTCGGTGAAGAAGGTCGCCACCGCCTGATAATCGCTGACGTCGAGCTGGGTGAGCCGCAACCGCTCGCCGTACGCGGCGTTGTCGCTGGCCATGGCCTCGGCCGCCGCCCGGTTGCCGCCGTAGACCACGGCCACAGTGGCCCCCTGGGCTAGCAGGGCCTCGGTGATTGCCCGGCCGATACCACGAGTGGCACCGGTAACTACGGCTTTTTTGCCTTCAAATTCGAGCATGGCTCCTCACAAAATTTCTAACTGCCTATCGGACGGAAAACTACCCAAGCCAACACCTAGCGATAAAGCTGGGCCACACCAGTCTTTCAACGATCAATAAATATTGTAAATTGTACTTGGCGGCGACACGGGCAATTTGTTTATTTGCCCAACGTTTTAACATAACGTGCAGCTCTAGAAATAGGATTGAACTCCATTATGGCCACCCCCTTGGGAATGAGGTGGCCATTGATACGAACGTAATACTCTGCCAAGGTTTCTGGCCGCCGGTCATGGCGAGCTTCGAGGACAAAAAGAATCTTCCTGAAGTGATCTGGTGCAAGATGGAAGTAATACATCGCCTCATTCCATACGGTGACCTTCGCACTGGGCATATTCCCCGATTCTGTCCAATTGTGAGACTTGCACTCAATTAATACGGATGGATCATCATTGCCAAAATCAAAGCGGTGCAGTTTCTTCACTTCACTGGCTCCTAGCAAAACTGGGAGGGAAGGAAACAATCTCAATCCTTCCTTCTCAGTGAAATACGTCAAAGCGTCCGCCTCGAACTCACGGCCTGCGTGTGCATTTGATATTGCACCGAGTCGTTGATGATTGACCATAGCCACCTAACTCCGCAAATACCCGTCCACATCATTGGCCACAATCACACCGTAATTGATCGCGCCCAGCCAGCCGCTCATGATGATGCCGACCGAGCCGACGTGGAAGAGGCCGTTGATCTCCTTGTGCAGAGAACGGGAGATATCGAGCCCCTCGAACTTGGTGCCGAACGAGGTGCCCTTGGTGTGCAGGGTGTAGCGGTGGAAGGTGCGCGGTGTGGCCGACTCGATGGTGTCGACCTTGGCGCGGATGCCGGGAAGGTAGCGTTCCAGGTCCACAAAACAGCGCTCGATCATCGCCTCCTTGGCGGCCCGATAGGCGCTCTTGTCAAGTCCGGCCCAATCGTCGAAGTTGGCGTTCATCGAGGCGACGATCGTGTAGTCGGGCGAACTCTGGGGCCGGGTCTTCGGATAATAAAGGGAAAAGGTGCGGCTTTTGGTATCCATCCGCCGCATCTCCTCAGAGGAGAATTCCGTCGCGGTCGAAGTAAACAGTAAATCGCCGATATCGGCGATGGTCTCGCCCTTGCGAATGCCGAAATAGACCTGGGAACTCGAATTATTGACCCGCACATTGCCGAAACGGCCAAGAAAATCCGGGGCGAACTGGGCCTTGCCGACCAGATTGTCGATGGTGTTGGTGATGCCGGCATTGGAAATCACCGCGCGCGCCTTGATCTCCCGACCCTTGACCGCCACCCCGATGGTCAAACCTTTCTCCACCAGGATGCGCTCCACCCGGGCGCCGGTGCAGATATCCACGCCCTTGGCCCGCAGCTCGTCGGCCATCAGGCCAATCAGTTTGTCGGTGCCGCCCTCGAAGGTGAACACGCCCCGGTTCATGAAGTTTGAAAAAACAATACCGTAGGTAATGGCCGGTTCGTCCAGGGTCGAGCCGTTGGCGTAGGTGATCGGCTCCATCAGCAGCCGATGGATGTCGCTGCGGCCGGGGAAAAATTGGGCGAACAGTTCCCTGGTGGTCAGGGACTGGTCGTCGTAAAAATTCATCGCATCGACAGTGGCGAAAAAATCGTCGACCACGGTCTTGCGAACCCCGAAGCGCTCCTGGAGTATACGGACGAAATCCTCCTTGCTGAAGGTGGTGGTCAGGGAAAACTGGGGGTTGTCAAAGACGATATTTTTTAACTGGACAATGGAGTCGCGGATGGCCTTGCCCCAGTACTTCTTGCAGGTTTTGACCATGCCGTAGGGGAAGCCGTGCAGGGAGACGTCGAAGATGTGGCCGCCGCGCTTGAACCAGGTGGCGAGTCCGCCCAACTGGATGTGATGCTCCAGCAGCAGCACCGAATGCCCGGCCGCGGCCAGCCGGTTGGCGCAGGTCAGGCCTCCGAGGCCGGAACCGACCACGATAACGTCATAATGGGACTGCACCCTGTCCAGAGGTGTGGTGTGCATTGCGCTCCAGTTCGTAGAAAAAACCCAATCGGCAACCCCGGCAAAGCTCCCGCCCCACCGCCGGAAAGTTGAACCAGTTACCGCAGAATATGCTGATTGACGATCGTGATCCCGCTTAACATCGCCCCGACAATCCCAAGGTACCCCTGATCGGTGCCGGCCAGAAACAGATTTGGCCAGGGGGTGGTGCCGTCCTTGATCTTGACGCCGCTGCCGTAGACCGCGCCCTGGGCCTTGCGGGTGTACCGTTCGATGGTCACCGGGGTAAAGCTGTCCTGATATACAATGGACGGCTGATAATTCCCAATGATTTCCTCGCTGGCACTGATAGCGGCCCTTGTCCACTGCTGCTTGACAAGGCCATAAGCCTCGGCAGACAACCCCTTCCATTTGGGGTAGCTGGCGGCGTTGGTCACCCGGATCTGGAGCAATTCCGCTGGAGACAGACCGTGAAAATGCTCCGGAAAACAGATCACCCCCCAGGAGGTTTCAAGGTAATCCTCGGGTCTTTGGTAGTGAAGCCGGGGGCCGTTATGATAAAAGACAATGGTGCGATCTTGGGTGAGTGATGCAGCCTGGCTGCGGGGGACGAGCGAAATGGTTTCCATGAAGCTCATCCGGCCGATGTATTTATCCTGCTCCTCCTGCCAGCCGGAGAGCCGTATAGTCTCGGGGATACCGACCGTGGACAGAACCGTCTCGGCCCGTACCACCTCGCCGTCCTCAAGCCGCACGCCGGTGACCCGGCCATCTTCGACCATAATCTCCGCCACCGGGCTGCGATAGCGTAACTCTCCGCCAAATTCGCGGTACTGCCGCACCAAGAGATCGAGAAACTCACGCATGGTCGCGGCGGGCCGGAAGAAGCCTTCTTCAAAAACAGCCCGGAACATGATGACGAATTGCCCCAGGTCCATATCCTGCTCTTCGGCGTTGCCGTAGACCATCAGGGGCAGGAGCAGCATATCCTCCAGGAGCGGCTGGCGCAGCTGTTCGGCCAGAAACCGGCGAGTGGATCGCCAAGGAACGAGAGCAAAAGGGTCGTAGGCCGCGAGTGTCTTTTTGAGCTGGCGGAACCGGTCCACCGCATCGGGAAACTCGCGGGCGACCTCCGCTTCCAACACAGCAGGATCATTGGTGAACAACAGGGAGCGCCCGGCAAAGCGGATTTCGGAGCCTAGCTGCTCGTGCAGGTCGAACTGTTTGCGGGAGAGATGCAACTGGCGGAACAGCCGGTTGAGCGGGGCGTGTTTGTCACTGGGGAGCGCACAGTTGGTCATGGCGTGCAACCCGGTTTCCAGCAATCGCCCCTGGCGGACGTAATAGGAATTCAGTCCGCCGGGAAGATTGTGCTGCTCAAGGATCAGCGTTTTCAGGCCGAAGCGGGCGGCGCGGATACCGGCTGCAAATCCCGACAAGCCGCCGCCGATAATGAGAAGCTGATACGGAGCCATACGAGAGGCACAAGCGGTGGAGTAACGGAACCCCGGTCCAGGCGCCTATCGCGCCAGAGAGGGAAATCAGACGTTTTTCAGCTTGGGTTCCAGATAGTTGACACAGCTGGTCAGGGTGGCGAGCTGCGGATATTCCTCTTCCGGGATCTGCAGTTTGTAGCGTTTCCGCAACTCCATGACAATATCCAAAAAGTCCATGGAGTCCAGATCCAGCTGATCGCGCAGGGGGGCATCGGCATCGAGACTGGCAAAATCAGCTTCTTCGTCAATATCTGCTATGATTTCAAGGATAACGTCCTTGATTTCGTCACGGGTCATTCTTCAGTTCCTCTATCTAAAAAAAACGAATACGCGAGTACACGCTAGCGAAAGTTGTGAGAATTACCACAGCCTCCCTCAGTTCGCCACAAATCTCTCGACAATGACCACCGAATTTATCCCCAGCATGCCGAACGAGTTGTTGAGGATGGCGTCGACCCGATCGAGTTGCTTGGGGGTATTGGCCACCAGACCGGGCAAGGCGCACTCAGGGTCGAGGTTGTCCAAGTTGATGGTGGGATGCACCAGATTATCAGTGAACGAGGGCAGGTTGCCGGCCAATTCGAGGACACCGGCCGCGCCCATGGCATGGCCAATGCTCGACTTGGTGTTATTGATCCAGGTATTGGCGCACCCCGTAAAGGTCTCACGGATGGCGTTGCACTCCTCAACGTCCCCTTGCTTGGTGCCAGTGGCATGGGCATTGAGGATGGTGATGTCCGCAGGTTGCAAACCCGCCCGGTCGAGGGCCATCTCCATACACTGCCGCTGCCGGGGGCCATAGGGGAGCACGAAATCCCGGGCATCGGAGTTCATGGCGTAACCGGTGATCTCACCGTAGATGGGGGCGCCCCGCTCCAGAGCCCGATCCAACCGCTCCAGGGTAAAGACGCAGCCGCCTTCGGAGATGACGATGCCGTTGCGGTCCTGGTCAAAGGGACGGCTGGCCTTGGTCGGGTCCTCGTGTTCGGCCAGGGCGCCCTGGGCACGAAAGGAGGCGAAGATACCAAACGAACCAACACATTCGGAAATACCGCCGCACAGCGCCAGATCAACCTCGCCCAGACGCAGCATCTGCACACCCTGAATCAGGGCGGCGTTACCGGCGGCACAGGCTGCGCCGATCGCGTAATGCGGCCCGGTGAGGCTGAGATTCATGGTGATTTCGCCGGCAGGATTATTGAGGACGGTGCGGGGATTATGGTGGTGGGTCCAGTAGTTGACGTCATAATCGTACTGGCCGATGTTATAGACTTCGTTTTCCGTCTCCACCGTACCGTGCTCGGTGAGACCGATATACACGCCGGTCTTGGCACGATCATAGGTGGAAAAATCGATACCGGCATCAACCAGGGCCTCGTTGGCGCAATAGACCCCGATGCATCCAGCGCGGGTGCCCCGGCTGTTCTCGCGTTTCTTGCGGTAGCGGGTTTCGGCAAAAGTGCAGATTCCAGCCGGATAAACGCCCATGTAGCGCAGATCGACGGTTGTGATCCCGCTCGTCCCGGCCAGCAGGTTGGCCCGGAACTCGTTCAGGTTGGACGCACCCGGCGCAACCAGTCCGACGCCGGTCAAAACGATCCGCTGGTGTTCAGTTTGTTGCTGCATACGCATGAAAGCGGCAGGTTCAGACCCGCCCCAACCCCTTGATAATACTGACTACACTGCCGATCGCCTCGTCCAGTTTGTCGGGCATGGGACCGCCGGCCTGGGCCATATCCGGGCGCCCGCCGCCCTTCCCGCCGACGATCATGGCAACCCGGTTGACCAGATCGCCGGCCTTGACCCGTCCGGTCAGATTCTTGCTCACCATGGCCAGGAGGGCCGCCTTGCCCTCGAATTCACCGCCAAGGACAATGATCCCATCGGGCATCTTGTCCCGGATCTTATCACCGATCTCGCGCAGGGTTTTCGGCGAATCAAGCGGCACCCTGCTGGCGATAACCCGCATGGTGTCGATTTCGACGCTTGTGGCCAGCAGCTGATCAAGATCGGACAGGGCCATCGAAGCATTGAGCGCCGCAATCTGTTTTTCTAGCTCTTTCTGACGCTTGAGCAGGCTCTGGATCTTGTCGACAGCACCATCAAGCGGTCCGGAAATCACCGAGCTAATCGCCGATGCCTGCCGGGCCAGTTCCTGCACCCAATGGATCGCGCCCGCTCCGGTGACCGCCTCAATCCGGCGCACTCCAGCGGCGATGCCGGTCTCCATCACTATCTTGAACAAGCCGATGTCACCGGTCATGCGAGCATGGGTACCGCCGCAGAGTTCCTTGCTGAACTCGCCGATACTGACCACCCGCACCTCCTCGCCGTATTTCTCACCGAACAGAGCGGTGGCACCCTCAGTGATCGCCTGCTCGCGTCCCAAAATGGCCGTGGCAACCGGGACATTTTTCCGGATTTCGGCATTAACCAACTGTTCAATAGTGCAGAGTTCCGCATGGGTCAGCGGTGAAAAATGGGTAAAGTCAAAGCGCAGCCGATTGTGATCAACCGCTGAACCGGCTTGTTTGACATGATCGCCCAGCACCTTTTTCATCGCCGCCTGAAGGAGGTGGGTGGCGGTGTGATTCAGCACGGTATCGCCGCGCCGTTCAGCCACCGTTAGTTCCACGCGATCACCGACGGCCAAAATGCCTTGCGCCAACTGACCCTCATGCAGAATCAGTCCTTCAACCGGGGCAAAGGTTTTTTCAACCACGAAGCGGCCGTCCGGCCAGGTGATCTCACCCTGGTCGCCGATCTGTCCACCCGATTCGGCATAAAAAGGGGTTTGTGCGCAAAAAAGACGCACCCTTTCCCCAGCCTTGGCTTCACGCATCAATTGGCCGACCTCGTTAATGATGCCGTCGACCGTCGAAACGCCCTGAGTGGCTCCATAGCCAATGAATTCAGCTTTTTTTCCTTGAGACGCCAACTCAATGATACCGGCCTCCAGGTGATCGACGTCACTGCCCTTCCACGATTTCCGCGACTGCTCGCGCTGCTGCTCCATGGCCTTGGCAAATCCAGGCTCGTCAAAGGAAATGCCCCGTTCGATGGCGATATCGCGGACGATGTCCACCGGAAACCCGTAGGTATCGTACAATTTAAAAATGAAATCGCCCTGGATGACGGCTTGCTCTCCCTGCTCTTTTTTCAGATGTCTGATCTCCTGCTCAAGCTTATTGAGACCATGATCCAAGGTTTCACCGAAGCGCTGCTCCTCGTTGGTCACCACCTTGGCCAGCAGTTGGCGGGTGTCGCCCAAGTGGGGATAGGCGTGGTGCATCTCCTCGGTCACCAGGGCACAGACCCCTGGGAAAAAGGAGGTCAGGCCCAGGGCGCGGCCGTAACGGATGGCCCGGCGCATGATCCGGCGCAGGACATACCCCCGGCCCTCGTTGGAAGGCAAAACGCCATCGGCCACGAGAAAGGTGGTCGCGCGGGCATGATCAGCAATGACCCGCATGGAGACGTCGTCCGCATTATTGGCGTGGTACTGTTTGCCGGCCAGGGTGGCGACATAGTCGATGATCGGGGTGAACAGATCGCAATCGTAGTTGTTGACCTTGCCCTGAAGCACCGCCGCCACCCGCTCAAGCCCCATGCCGGTGTCGATGGAGGGCTTGGGTAACGGGGTCATGGCGCCGGTTTCGTCCCGGTAAAACTGCATGAACACCAGATTCCACAGCTCAAGGAACCGGTCGCACTCGCAGCCCAGGGCGCAGTCCGGACGGCCGCAACCGACCTCTGCCCCCTGATCGATATGGATTTCGGAGCAAGGGCCGCAGGGACCGGTATCGCCCATGGCCCAAAAATTATCCTTCTCGCCCATGCGGATGATCCGCCCCTGGGGCAAGGTCTCAATCTTCTCCCACAGGGCGAAGGCTTCGTCGTCGTCGTTATAGACCGTTACCCATAGTTTGCCGGGATCCAGTCCCAATTTTCCGGTGAGAAATTCCCAGGCATAGGCAATGGCTTCCTTTTTGAAATAATCGCCGAAGGAAAAATTCCCTAGCATTTCGAAAAAAGTGTGATGCCGCGCGGTATAGCCGACGTTTTCCAGATCGTTGTGCTTGCCGCCGGCCCGGACACTGCACTGGGCGGTGGTCGCCCGCACATAAGGCCGGGTTTCCTCACCCATGAACACCTTTTTAAACTGGACCATGCCCGAGTTGACAAAGAGCAGGGTGGGATCGTCATGGGGCACCAAGGAAGAGGCGGCAACCCTGGTATGGCCTTTGCTCTCAAAATACTCTAAAAAACATTGTCGAATCTCGTTACCGGTCATTGCGTCATCATAGTGTTAGTTTTTCTGGGATGGTCTCCATCAGGGCTCGACAGGCTATCGCCCATGGTGGGACAGGCGCAACAAAACACGCGGAAGCGTGGAGTTCACACAGCAAAATTTTGCATGATACCATGAAATGAAATGTTGCAAAGAAAAAACAACTTCTACAATGTTGATAACAAAACAGGCGGGATGCATTGCATCCCGCCTGTCTGCTGGTTCGAGGCCACACCGGCTGATTGAGGGCCGGGCGTTCTCAGTTGTGCTGGCTGTACTGTTCAGCCCATCTGCTTTTTGGTATCGACCAACTGCTCGACAACTGTCGGATCAGCCAGGGTTGAAGTGTCGCCGAAATCGGCAAAATCATTGGCCGCGATCTTGCGCAGAATGCGCCGCATAATCTTGCCGGACCGGGTTTTCGGCAATCCCGGTGCCCATTGGATCACATCCGGGGTAGCGATGGGGCCAATCTCCTTGCGGACATGCTGCCGCAATTCGGCCCGCAGCTCCTCGCTCTCCTCAGCCCAGGACATCAGGGTGACATAGGCGAAAATAGCCTGCCCCTTGATCGGGTGCGGCATACCAACCGCCGCAGCCTCAGCTACTGCCTCGTGGGCAACCAGGGCGGACTCGATTTCTGCCGTGCCCAGACGATGTCCGGAAACGTTGATAACATCGTCGAGCCGGCCCATGATCCAGAAATACCCATCCTCATCCTTGCGGGCGCCGTCTTCCGGATCGTAGGTGTCGGGATAGCGGTTGAAGTAGGCTTTTTTGTAGCGTTCCGGATTGCCGAACACACCGCGCAGCATACCCGGCCAGGGTTTGCGGATGACCAGATGACCGCCCTCGTTGGGTCCGGCCTCCTTGCCCTCCTCATTGTAAATCGCGGCGTCGATGCCAGGCAACGGGAAGGTCGCCGAGCCAGGCTTGAGCGGCGTCACATAGGGCAATGGCGAAATCATGATGCCACCGGTTTCGGTCTGCCACCAGGTGTCGACAATCGGCAGTTTTTCCTTGCCGATGTTGATGTAGTACCACATCCAGGCCTCGGGGTTGATCGGCTCACCCACGGTGCCAAGAATGCGCAGGCTGGACAGATCCCATTTCTGGGTGGGCCCGACTCCGTCCCGCATGAGGGCACGGATGGCGGTCGGTGCGGTATAGAAGATGTTGACCTTAAACTTCTCGACGATCTTCCAGAAACGGTCCGATGCGGGATAGTTGGGTACCCCTTCGAACATGAGCGCGGTGGCGCCCAGTCCCAAGGGACCGTAGAGGATATAGCTGTGACCGGTGATCCAGCCCAGATCGGCGGTGCACCAGTAGACATCGCTGTCCTTCAGGTCGAAAACCCATTGGGCGGTGTGCATGGCATAGGTCAGGTACCCGCCGGTGGTATGAACAACGCCCTTGGGCTTGCCGGTGGAGCCGGAGGTGTAAAGGATGAACAGCATATCCTCGGAATCCATGGATTCCGGCTCGCAGAACGAAGAGATACCGGGAGCATGCACTTCTCTGTGCCACCAACAATCGCGCCCCTCTTTCATTTCAATCTCGTTGCCGGCCCGCCGTACCACCACGCAGGTCTCGACACTGGGGCAGGTTAGCATGGCCTCGTCGGCATTGGGCTTGAGCGGAATAGCCTTACCGCCGCGCAAAACAGCATCAGCGGTAATCAGAACTTTGGCATGGCAATCCTCGATGCGACTTTGCAGAGCGATGGCCGAAAATCCGCCAAAAACAACCGAATGCACGGCGCCAAGCCGGGCGCAGGCCAGCAGGGAAATCGCCAGCTCCGGAATCATCGGCAAATAGATCGCCACCCGGTCGCCCTTTTTCACCCCTTTCTTCTTGAGTACATTGGCGAAACGGCAAACCTCGTCATGCAGCATCTGGTAGGTGTAGACCCGGACATCCTCTTCGGGCTCGCCCTGCCAGATGATGGCGGCCTTGTTGCGCCGGCCGTCGGTGAGGTGCCTGTCCAGGCAGTTAGTGGAAAGATTGAGCTTGCCGCCAAGGAACCATTTGACCTCGGGAATGGACAAATCACATTCAAGAACCTTGTCCCATTTTTTGTCCCAGGTCACCAACTCTTCGGCACGTTCCGCCCAAAAACCTTCGGGATCTTCCATGGAGTGCGCATACGCTTTCTTATACTCCTCCATCGACTTGACCCAGGCCTGTTCACGCCCTTTTTCCGGTGGCTGGAATACTTTTCCCTCGGCCAACAAACTGGTAATTTTGTCTTCCATTGCACTCATAGGATTCCCCCCTCAACGTAAAAACCGCTTATTACAGTATTCATGCCGCCCATGCCCCACAGGCGCAAGCCGCATGACCAGCCAACACAGAATGCCGCTCTTGGCTCCAGATTTCCCCGATGCGCTATCGGTTCCCACTCAAGCAACCTCGGACCGCCACTCTAGCCTTTAGGATGTACAAGAGTTTTCAAAAAAAAAAAACAAATACTGCACGTCAAAGTAGCAATTTTGCATTTTTCTGCAAAAAACATTAAAAATTGGAGAGGAATTGTTCGAATCATCAAAACAATCGAGTTTGATGATCAATTCCATTTGCATTTTTAGGTTGCTCAATCGCTCTTCTCCTCATCAGCAACCCTTCTTATTCCACTTTCATCAAAGCAATCGAGCCTGACGATCAATTTTATTTGCATTTTCAGATTGGCCGATCAATTTTTCCCTCACCTGCCCTCCTTCATATTCCATTTGATGATTTCCTTGATGTCACTTGCCCATGATTGACGCCGGTTTATTTTGTACTTACTAATTTCCCTGTACGCATAGCAGAACAGAGGCATGTGCATGCAGAAAACAACCTTGGAGGCAGTGATGATCATCAACGACTGGATACATGTTGTTGCCGGTTCCTTTATCCTACTCAGCCTAGCACTGGGCGTCGACAGCCCGGCCAATCCCCTTTCGTCAGTCGCTACTGGCTGCTGCTCACGGCCTTTGTCGGCGCCAATCTCCTTCAGTTCGGCTTCAGTAAATTTTGTCCACTCGGGCTGATTCTTAAAAAACTAGGGTTGCCGGAAACCAGATAAACCAGAGAAAAAAATTGTGAACGGCACAATGCCCCCTCAGGAACGCCCGGCACTGGAGCGTTGACGGAACAGCCGGGGCAGACAGAGCAAAGAAACCAAAACTAGGCCGAGCGCAAGATACCACGGGAAACAACCCAGGGTTGCCTTGAAAGCCTGATCTTCAAGAAGAAGAACCGGCCAGTCGGGATGCAGGGCCGCCTGCCCCTGACGGAAATGCTGGATCAGGCCGGCAAAGGCCAGGCCGATGAACCCGTAGGCCGCGTTGAAGGCCAGCCCCTTGAAGCTCAGCACCGTCGCTCGCTGGCTTGATTCGGTGATTACATTGAGGTAGTGGCTGGTGAAAAAACTGGTCAGCATCAGGCCGATGAACACCGCGATCATCGGGAGCAACCCCAGATAGGGCACAAAGAGCGTAAGCAAAAAAAGAACAAGCAGCATCGATCCGCTGAGCAGCAGGGCATTTCGACCTGGTGAAAAGCGCTCGGTCATCAGGCGCGCCCCCCTGGGGACAAACAGCCCGATAACCGCCACCGCCGAGCCTAGAAGACCGAAGCTGGCCTCCGGCAGATCAATCAGGCGGTAGTATTTACTGGTCAGGGTAACGATCATTCGCAAGGTATGATCAAAGGTCATGGCAAAAAGGATGATCGCGAGCGCCATGGGGGTGCGCAGAATCCAGCCGCCGGCCTGCCCGATCAGACGGAAAACCTCCCATGGGGTGACCGGTCCGGAGCGCTGTTCAGCCTGCTTACCCCCTCCCTGCGGCTCACGCATCCGCAAGGTTACAGCCAGCGCCAGCAGACCGAAGATCAGGGTCAGATAGATGGGAAACCGCATGGTCACTTGCTGGTTGACCACACCGTCGTAACCCACCCAACCAAGCACCCGGTTGACCACACCGGGATCATAGACCACCGCACCCAGCGTCATGGCAAAGATATAGCCGACGTTCTGAGCGCGCATTTGCACCTCCAGCACCTTGGGCCATTCACCGGCACACCCGTGCCCAACCAGGGTGTCGTAGGCCAGCGCCTCGTCGGCGCCGCTGGCCATGGCCTCAGCTAGACCGCTGAGCACCCGGTTGATCAAAAAAGCCCAAAAAACAAGCTGCGAATTGCCGAGCGGCACAAAGGCGATCAGCGACATTTCGGCGATCATCAGCAGAGAGGTGGCCACCAGCAGCAACTTTCTTCCCAGGAGGTCGGCCAAGGCACCGGAAGGCACCTCAGCCAGAACAATGGTGAATGCCCAGACCGTGTTGAGCAGGGCGAACTGCTCCAAGCTCAGCCCGTAATCAAGAAAAAGAATAGTAAAAACAGGATAATAAAATCTAGCGTTAAACAGGACGCGAAAGACAATAAACAGACGGATATTCAGCAACTTGTACGGCGAAACCGCCCGCCCCTCACTTTTCATCCCTTCCGTATGCGAATGCATCTCCATCCCCCTGCCCATCACCCCAATCGAAATACCCCGGAATCCCTTGCGGAAAACGGCTGCCTCGGGAGCCGTCAACGGCCCGCTATCTCCCAAAGACAACGCAATAACATGGACGGCGCTGCGTTTCGCTACTATATTCTTATTAATACACCCTACTCCGGGAGGCAGCGTCCCTGCTGCAACAGTATCAAGCGATCGAACCCGGCTTCGCACCGTCCCCCTATTGTTTCAACCGCCTGAAAGGATGCGGCAACGCCATGACCACCGTATCGAAAGACGTTCTTTCCTATACTCTGTTTCTGCTCATTCCGCTATTCGTCGCCCTGGCCACTGGCGGGCATTTCGCCGCCAACCATCTGGCCGAGCGGCTGGAACAGGAAGCCAGCGACAGTGCCGTGGCGGTGCGGCACACGGTGGAGACCGCCACCAAGGCCTCGTTCAACCGGATGCTGCAATCCGTTGCCGAAAGCAATCTCAATTTTCTAACTTCCCTGCACCAGCAACATCAGTCCGGCGCACTCACTCTGGACGAAGCCAAATGGCTGGCCCTTGAAACCCTGGCCGCGCAGACCATTGGCCGCAACGGCTACCTATTCTCCTTCAACAGTCAGGGGGTCATCCAGGGGCATCCCGATAAGGCTCTGGTCAACACCCTGGTCAACCACAGCCTCCTCGAACGATTCCAACAGCTCAAGCCCCTGGAACGGGGAGAGTACCAAGGCTACCTGCTCCAAGATTCCCGCAAGCAGCAGCCGCTGGCCCTGTTCAAGGTGGTCTTTGCACCCTGGGACTGGACCCTTGCGCTCATCTGCAGTGCCAACGATCAGTATCAGATGGCTCCATTGACGACTCTTGCCGAATCGATCGCCACCCAGCAATTCGCAGGCGGCCTGCGGCCCTTTTTTCTCGATCCATCCGGCCTGTTCCGGCCCAGTTCCTCTATTCCGGAAACCCAGGCTCCGGAAGGACAAAACGCCCTCCTCTCGTTAGCAACGACCCTTCGCCGGCAACAGCAAGGCATACTTTCCTGGTCGCTGCCTCTGCCAGACCGAACCGCTGCGGATAAGGTCTTCGTGTTTCAACACCTGCCCGCCGCCGACCTCATCGTGGGCGTTTGCGGTTCCCGATCCGAACTGTACCAACCGCTCTCCACGTTCCGTCTCTGGTTCCTCCTTACCCTGACGACTTTTTTCCTGGGGGCGGTGGCCGCGACCTATCTGCTCTGCCAACGACGGAACAAGCCGCTTCGCCGTCTTGCCCAAGATATGGCGCTGGTTGATGAGCACACCGGCGATGTGCACGCCGACACCGATCACCGTGACTTCGCCCTGATTGCCGCGACGTTTAACCGCCTGTTGACCGATTTTCGCCGCCAGCGTGAACAATTGGCAGCCGCGCAGGCAGAAACCGAGCATGTCCGGCAGCAGCTCCGTCAGGAAATCATTGGCCGGAAGGCAATAGGGCAAAAACTCCAGGCGGAAATCACCACCCGGACAAGCGCGGAAAAATACCTGCTCCTGTTCAAGGGCATTTTTGACAACGCCATCGAGGGCATCTATATCACCGATCCCGAGGCTCGTATCCTCACGGTCAACCAATCCTTTTCCCTGATTACCGGCTACCAGCCCGCCGAAGTCATCGGCCGCCATCCAAGCATGCTCAGTTCCGGCCGTCAGGGCAGCGATTTTTACCAGAGGCTGTGGCGCAATCTGCAAACCAATGGTTCCTGGTCAGGGGAAATCTGGAACCAAACCAAAGACGGCACCATCTGCCCGCAATGGCTCTCGATCAGCGTCATCAAAAATGACCAGCAACAGATCACCCATTATTTCGCTTTCTTCCACGACATCACCGAGCTCAAGCGCAAGGAAAAGCAGATTTCGGTCATGGCCTACACCGATGCCCTCACCCGGCTGCCCAACCGGGCCGCACTGGAACTTCGCTTGGCCAAGGCCATTGCCCGGGCGGCGCGGGATCACCTCACCCTGGCCGTTTTCTTCATTGATCTGGACAATTTCAAAAACGTCAATGACTCCCTCGGCCATGACAAAGGCGACCAGGTGCTGATTGAAGTGGCGACCCGGCTGTCGCAAACCATCCGCAGCGAGGACACCCTCTCGCGTCTCGGCGGCGACGAGTTCATCCTGCTGAGCGAAAGCATCGAGAACGAACATTCGGTCTACACCCTGGCCAACAGGATCCTGGCCGCGCTGCAACAACCCATCACCCTGAAACCGAACACAATCTACATCAACGCCAGTATTGGCATCGCCATTTTCCCCGATGATGGCCAAACACCCCAGGAATTGATCAAAAATGCGGACATGGCGATGTACAAGGCCAAGAGCGAAGGCAAAAACAAATTTGTCATGTTCACCCGGGAAATGAACGACAAGCTCCTCCGCCATATCCGCATCGAAAACTCGATCCGGACCGGGCTCAAGCTCAGGGAATTTTCGGTTTTCTATCAACCCAAAATCGACCTGGAGGATGAACAACCGACTTCGTTTGAAGCCTTGATCCGCTGGCGGAAAAACGGCACGGTCATCGGCCCCAACGATTTTATCTCCATTGCGGAAGAGTCCGGTCTGATTGACGAGATGAGCTTGTATGTCCTGGACGAGGTCTGTATATTCCTCGGCAAATTTCAGGGCCATAACCTCCAGGTTTTGCCGATCAGCGTCAATATGTCCCCCAGAACCTTCAACAATCTGAACATTGTCGAAACCATTGACACTATTCTCAAACGGCATCATGTCGATCATCGTCTGATCGAATTCGAGATTACGGAAACCACCGCCATGAAGGATGTGCAACATACCCTCGCCACCATGCAGCGATTTCGCAAGCGGGGCATCCGTTTTTCCATCGACGATTTCGGCACCGGCTATTCATCGCTCAGCTATCTCAGCGAGATGCCGGTTTCGACCCTGAAGATCGACAAACGATTCATCGGTGCCGGCGACGCCAACAGCCGCAGCATTGTCTCCACCATCACCGCCATGTCGAAACAGATGCGGCTGAAGGTGGTGGCCGAAGGCGTTGAAACCAAGGAGCAATTGGAGTGGCTGCGGCAAATCGGCTGCGACGAGGTCCAGGGGTTTTACTTTGCCCGGCCGATGCCCGAACAGGACGCCCTGCTCTACCTGCAATCAGAATGCAGCATCTCATCGCAGAACACCTTTTCCGGCCACACCTCGATTCATTGACCCAATGCCCTTCCCCGTTCAACTCCTCCAGGGTACCAGCCCGGCGGTGACGGTCTGGCCTAGATGGCAGCCGAACCTGCCCTCGCCGTCTTAAAATCAGGGGAAAAATAGAAACCACCCCCCAAAAAAAAATTAAGATACCGCGCTATGCATATGCAGATGACCAACATTCTCTTTGACCTGGACGGCACCCTCACCGATCCCAAAATCGGCATCACTCGATGCATCCGGCATGCCTTGACCGAGCTCGGACATGAGCCGCCGGATAGGGATGCGCTGGAATGGTGCATCGGGCCGCCCTTGCGGCACTCCTTTGGCACACTGCTCGATTCGACCGACAACGATCTGTTGGAGCAGGCGGTGCGCCTGTACCGGCAGCGATTTGCCGAAGTCGGCCTCTTCGAAAATCATGTCTATGACGGCATTCCCGAGGCCCTGGCCGAGTTACGCCGGCAGGGATATCGCCTCTTCCTCGCCACCTCCAAGCCCCGGATCTTTGCCGAGCAGATTCTCGATCATTTTGCCTTGACCGGCTTCTTCGACACCGCCCACGGCAGCGAGCTGGACGGTTCTCTCACAGACAAGCCCTCTCTGGTGCGGCACATTCTCGCCACCGAAGGCTTACAACCGGATCAAACCATGATTATCGGCGACCGCAAGTATGATATTCTCGGGGGCAAGGCCAACAACATTCGCACCGGAGCGGTGACCTACGGGTATGGAACGAGGGAGGAGCTGGAGACAGAGAGGCCTGATCTCTTGTTTGACTCGCCGGAACAACTGGTGCGCTTTCCGTTGATTGGTTAAAAAATCAACCTGGCCCAGGTCATTTCTGGACAGACCCCAAAAACCTTGCCGTGCGGACTCGACTTACGATGCTGCGTTCCGGAACCGGGAAGGAAACTCCGATTTCTGGCGCTTTCACCCCGCTCTCCATCTATGATCTGGCCCCCGGATGGAGAGCGGGCCCCTTCATCAACCCATCAGAAACGAACAACAGTAATCGGTAAGTTCCTTCACCTTCAAGCTGAACGAGGCGTTAGCGGCCACCTCAAAAGCTTCGCCGCCCTTTACCGTTCGCCACTCTTGCTCTCCCGGCAGCAGCACATCGAGGGTGCCAGACAGGATCTCCATCAGCTCCTTGGCGCCGGTATTGAAGGTATATTCTCCGGGAAGCATGATCCCCAGCGTTTTTTTCGATCTATCGGCAAAGACAACGGTCCGGCTGGTCACCTTGCCGTCAAAATAGATGTTGGCCTCACGTACAATCGTCACATTGTTGAACTCTGACATTCTTTTCCTCTTTCTTGGTTTGTTGATGGGGAAAGGATGAAATCATCCGATCTCAGGGAAGTACAGGGGCAGCCTCGGCACCGCGCACAGGCGTGCACCCTTTTGTTTTTTCTCGATAAAACCAAACCGCTTCACCTATCTCGCTGCTGAAAGAGATGCTGACTGACCAGGGTGAGAAGGATGGCGAACACCATGGCCGCACCGCCCAGGAGGACATTGAAGTAGACCGGGGCCACCAGGGCGAGGCGGATCATCAGGGTGGATAGGGCGTAGCCGGAATTTCGAAAAATCATCTTGGCGGAAGGATGGAAACATTGGGACACCAGGACGATGAGGATATCGGTAAGGATCAGCTGGGTATAGAATCCGTGGAGAAAATCGGGGTGTTCGATGCCCAGCGCTGTCTGGTACATGGAATAGACGCCCATACAGACGAACGAGACCAGCAACAACAGGGAAATAGCCTTTTTCGAGGCAACGAATCCATACAGGTCGATCTGGTGGCTGTCCTCCTCGCTCCGTTTCTGGATTTTGTAATAAACGCCCAGCAGGGCAAAGATCAGCAAGGCCCCGAAGCCATTGGCCAGGATATGCAGCACCTTTTCCTCGTTCCCCAGATAAACAAGCGGTTCCGCAAAATAGGACAGTTCCTTGAAGGCGTTGCGGATGAGAATCAGGGAGAGGATTTCAAATTGCTTGCCCAAGGACCGGGAAAAGGAGCAAGGCAGGACAAAAATCAGACTGATCACCTCAAGGATCAGGATGACGGTGAAGGCGGCATGGACCGCGTAAAAATGGTTCCTGGGCAGGAGCGCGGCTAGATCGGCGGGCAACATGCCCTGACGGTTGAGCTCGATGACCGCCAGGCTGCAGATAAACAGAAACACCAGCGAGAAGGAAATCTTGCGGTAGAGTCTTTCGTGTACGTAAAAGTTTTGCAGGGGATCGAAGATATAGGTGATCCGGGCAAAAAGGCTGTTCATGGTACTGCTTCCCTGTTGAAATTGGAATGCCCAACTTGCGGCAAGTCGCCGCGCGGACCGCACCACTTACTTCGGGTCATACCGGTTGGCAAGTGCAATCGCACCCTTCTCCTCTTTTTTCCAGGCGACAGAACAAGTACCCGGCCAAAAGCTGCTTTTTTCTACTTTGGTGGGTGCATCTCCCTGGAAATCGATACCTTCCTCGCCCACCCCTTGGGCCACAGTCCATTCACCGTGGCCGGAAAAAGCGAAGCCGGTTGGCATTGGTGACCACGGTCACCGAGGACAGGGCCATGGCGGCGCTGGCGAACATCGGTTCCAGCAGCCAGCCGGTGAAGGGATAAAAAAGGCCGGCGGCCAGCGGAATACCCACCACATTGTAAATGAAGGCGCCGAACAGGTTTTGTATGATATTGCGAATAGTGGCGCTGGAAATGGCAATGGCGTCGGCGACCAGAAGGAGCGAGTCGCCGGTGAGGGTAATGTCGGCATTCTCAATGGCCACATCTGTGCCGCTGCCCAGGGCAAAGCCAGTATCCGCCTGGGCTAGGGCCGGGGCATCGTTGACGCCGTCGCCGACCATGCCGACCTTGTAGCCCTGCTGCTGCAGGTTGCGGATCACATCCAGTTTTTCTTCCGGCAGGATCTCGCTGTGAACCACGTCAATGCCGACCTCGCGCGCCACGGCTTCGGCGGTGGCCCGGTTATCGCCGCTGCACATCACCACGCGGATGCCCCGCGCCTGCAAGGCCTCGATTGCCGCCGCCGAATCCTGGCGGACTGGATCCTTGAGGATCAGAAGCCCCAGCACCTCTGCACCCCGGCCCAGCCAGACAGGAGTACCTCCTTGAGCCGCTTGCCGCTGCGCCTCGGCTGTTAAATCAGCAGGCAGAGCAAGGCCCTGTTCCACACAAAAATGGTCATTGCCCAGGAGGTAGCGGACTCCCGCATGTTCCGCCCGGACGCCCCGGCCGGGGATGGCGGTGAACCGATCGAGCACTGCCAGCGGTTCGCCCTGCTCCGCCTGCGCCACAAGGACCGCCTCGGCCAGGGGATGCTCGGAACCGCTCTCCAGGCTGGCCGCCCAGAGCAGCACCTCGCGTGCGCTTCTCCCGGCAGCAGGAAAAATTGCGGTGACCGCTGGCCGCCCCTCGGTGAGGGTGCCGGTCTTGTCCACGACCACATGGGTCAGGTTGGAGGCGGTCTGCAGGGCATCACTGTTACGAATCAGCACATTGCACTGCGCGGCCCGGCTGGTGCCGACCATGATGGCGATCGGGGTGGCCAGGCCAAGCGCACAGGGGCAGGCAATGACCAGCACGGCAATGGCGGCGGTCAGGGCATGCGCCAGCCGCAACTCCGTGGTCAATCCGAGCCAGGCGAAAAAGCTGACCAGACTGATGGTGATAACCACCGGCACAAAGACTCCGGCGATGCGGTCCACCAGGCGGCCGATGGACGGCTTGCTCATCTGCGCCGCCTTGACCATGCGGATGATCCGGGCCAACGTGGTGTCGTCACCCAGCCGAGTGACCCGGAGAACAAAAACCCCGGAACGGTTCATGGTGCCGCCGGTGACCGCGTCGCCAACCTCCCGGGCAACGGCCAGCGGTTCGCCGGTGAGCATCGATTCGTCGACCGTGGTCCGGCCCTCGACGATCTCGCCATCAATGGGCACTTTCTCGCCGGGCTTGACCCGTACCCGATCGCCGATGCGCAGCAGGGACACCGGGACCTCGACCTGCCCTGCCGCCCGGATCACCCAGGCGGTGCGGGCCCGGAGACCGACCAAGGCGCCGATTGCCTCGCTGGTAGTTCGCTTGGCCCTGGTTTCCAGCACATGACCCAGCTGTAGAAAGGCAAGAATCATCACCGCGGCGTCAAGGTAGAGGTTGTTGCCGCCACCGGGAATGAAATCCGGGTCAACAATCACCAGCACCGAAGAAACCCAGGCGCTGCCAGTCCCCAAGGCCACCAGGGTATCCATGTTGGCCGCACCGTGCCGGGCCTGTTTCCAGGCTCCGATAAAATAATTGCGGCCGCTGAACACCATGGTGACGAGACAGAGCAAGGCCGCCCCGGCCCAGAACAGCTGACCATCGTGGGGATGGGGAAAGAGGCCGGACATGTGCCCGACCATGAGCACGGAACCCACCAACCCGGCAAGGAGAGCCCGCTGCCAGGAGCGACGGATTTCCAGACGAGTCTCCTCGGCCTGCTGGAGACCGGGATCGGCGAAGGATTCCTCCAGCGTCGCCTGAAAACCGATATCAGCAAGCCGCAGCAGCACATCGGCCGGATGCTGCGTGGTGGCAATGCGCAACCGCTCTCCCTCAACCGCTATCCGGGTTGCCTTGTCCTGGGCCTGGAGAATGTGGCCAATCTGTTCCAGATCAGCCGTTTCCGGCAGGGGGTGGAGTTTAATAAAAAAAGTGTCGTGAGCAATTCGCTGCCCCAAAGAAGCACCATAGCCTTGGTCGAGTATTGCCTGCACCGCTTTATCCGGAGAACCACCCCGTACCAAGGCCTTTTTCTCGATCAAGTTGACCGCGGCCTCCCGCACCCCGGGAACGGCGAGCAGGGCCTCTTCCACCCGCCGCACACAACTGGCGCAATGCATGCCAAGAATGTCGATCTCGTACACCTCCTCGTCGCCCGCCTGCGCGGGTTCGAGGATTGCGGCCCCGTATCCGGCCTGAATGACTGCCTGAACCACCTGTCCCGGATCGCCGCCCTCGACACTGGCGCTCTTTTCCACCAGATTGACCGCTGCCGAACGCACTCCTGGCACCGCGCGAATAGCCTGCTCGACCCGGCCGACGCAGCTGGCACAGTGCATATCCTCTATTCGCAGCAGATACGGCTTGGAGGAAGGAGTGGATTGAGGCAACGGCACACTGACCGCCATTTCCGGCAGCGGACAGGCGAGGGAATCGAATGCTTCCAGCAACGCCGCCGGATATCCCGCTTCGGCCACAGCCTGGATGATCGCCTGCGGATCGCCGCCGCTGACCATGAGCGTCCCGGCCGCCAGATCGACCCGGGCCGCGCTGACGCCGGCTACTTCAAGGACCGCACCCTCCACCCGGCCCTGACAGTGTTCGCAGGTCATGTCGCCGACAGTAAAGCAAAACGAGGGAAGAGCATTGGATTGGGGCGCGGGACGAGCATTGTTCATGGCGAAAAACCGTGGCGAGCGATAAAGAAACCGTGCGCTCACCGCAAGGTGGTCGCACCGGAGGGTTAGAGTTGAGGAGGTACTATAAATCGCCTTGCCCCGTTCATAAAGGCAGAATATGAACCTCTTCCCGCAAGGGGTAGTTGCCCTCGATCAAGAGCCCGTGCCGGCCGTCGATGGCAATCGGGGTGCCAAAGGTAATGCGGGCGCCGTTGATCTCGGCATATTCATCGTTCTCGAAGACCTGCATGTCGCGGCAGCCGACCACGCAGGTCTTCTCCAGCCGGGTGGCCACCACCGAGGCATGCGAGGTCTGGCCGCCGCGCGAGGTCACTAGGCCGTCGGCGAGCGATATCTCGCGGATGTCCTCGGGCACGGTGTCCCGACGGATGAGAATCAACGGTGTGCCCGGTTCCTCCTGGCGCAACCGGCTGATGTTATCCTCGTTGAACACCGCCTTGCCCGACATCGCCGAACCGGAAACACCGATACCCTTGGCCAGGATCGCCTTGTGGGCCAAATCCGAATCGACGAAGACCGTGAGATGCTCCTTCTTCTTGATGGTAATCATGTCCCGGGTTTGAAGAATGTACAACTGCTCCGGTTCCGGCCCCTCGAAAGTGAACTCGATCTCCTGCGGATTCCACTCCTTCTCGTAGACCAAATCCCGGCTGATACTCAAGAGCCGTTGGTAGACCTTAGGGAAGAGCCGCTCCAAACTCTTGTTCTCGTCGCGGCCATCGATCTCCGCCTGCTCCACTGAGATAGGATAGCTGGTCACCAGTCCGGAAACGATATCCTCACCCTGGTCGCTGGTGGCGTAATCACCCCACAGGGCCACCCGCCGCACCTTTCGATAAGGATGGGCGGTGAACAGCACGCCGCTGCCCGCATGGGCATCAAGGTTGCCAAAGACCATGGTCTGGACGATGACCGCCGTGCCCCAGTCGTCGGAAACCCCCATGAGGTGCCGGTATTCCTGGGCCTTGGGTGTATGCCAGGAATCAAAGACCATGTCGACCGCGCCAATAAGTTGCAGCCAGGGATCCTCGGGCATGCCGAAGCCGCGGCTTCTCACCGCCTGCTGATATTTGAGTGCCAGCTGCCGCATCTGCTCGGGCGAAAAATCGCGCTTGTAGTGGACGTTGTGCGCATGCTTGTGCGCGTTCATCAGTTCCTGAAAATCCTCGCGCTCCATGCCGTTGGCCATGCCCCAGGACTGCAGAAAACGGCGAAAATTATCCCAGGCGAAATATTTGGACTGAGGATGGTTGGCGACATACTCCTCTGTCATCTCCTCGTTGGCGCCGACGTTGTGGATAGTCGACATGATGCCTGGCATGGAGATGGCCGAACCGGAACGGACCGAGAGCAGCAGCGGCCGCTCCGGCGAGCCGAAAACCAGCCCGGTCAACTGCTCGATGCTGGTGACCGCTGAGCGCACCCGCCGCATGTATTCATCCCGCGCCCGCTCGAATTTACGGATCGCCCGGTAGCAGCGAAAAACCTCGGTGGTGATGATGAAGGCCGGCGGCACCGGCATCTTGTCCCGGGTCAGCACCACCAGGTTGAAGCCCTTGTTGCCCAAATGAATCAGGTTGTGGGTGCGCAGATTCTCGGCGTGCAGGCTGCTGATCGCCTTTTCCGGGTTGTAGGTCATCAGCAGATCCAGAGTCTTCTCGTCGAGGATATCCTTCTGCGCCTCCAAGGTGCCGATCACCTTGCCGATGAAGTTATCGAGATGCTGGAGGCCAAGAGTGGCGGAAATCAGGTCGCGGAAAAACATCTCCGAAAGCCGGAGCACATTTTCCGGCATGTTTTTCTCATCCCAGGAACCGTGATACTTGGGCAGGAGATTGTCCTTGCCGATCTGGGGCACGATGATCGACAGGTTATTTTGGTGGATGTTGGTGTAATAGGCGTAAATGATGTCCTTGACCCCCTCGGAGAGGCCGCGCATGATGTCGAGATGCTGGGTGTAGCTAAACCGGCGGATGCCGATGGAGGTGGCCAGCAGGCTGATGTAGGTCTCGAGGCGGCGGCTGGAGATGCCGTCGATCTGCAGCGCCCGGGTAAAAAGCCGCAAGCATTTGAGAATGCGGATAAAGGTCGCTTGGGTAATGAAGCTGAGGTTGACGGTGGCGAACAGCTTTTCCAGATAGACATTGGCCAGGCTTTCCAAGCGGAAGGTCAGGCCGAGGGCATCAAACTTGCGTTCGCTGTAGCGGCCGTAGACCGAGGGAATATCGACCGCGATATGCCGCTTGTAGTAGATTTCCTCCTTGGGCTCAAATTTCTCCGGACTGAGGATCACCTTTTGCAGGTGCTCCAGTTCATCGAGCAGGGCATCAAGACAGTGAATCGGATCATTGGCCTCCAACACGTCAAGCAAATGGGCCAGCTCGGGAAATCCGGCATTGGTGGCGTGGTGCAGCTGGCTCTGGATCTCGGGCAGGCTCAAGTTGTATTTCAGATGCAGGAGCTTGTACATGCGCACCAACAGGGCAAAGCGCCGCCGCTCGACCTCGGAGAGATCCTGCTGGCGGTCGAGGAATTCCTGACGCTCGTCGTCCGGCCAGGCCAGAATCTGGGCCATGCGGGTAAAGCGCAGCTCTTTCTTGATCCGCGCCGCCAACTGATGCTGATCATCGACAAAGGGACCGGTGGTCTGCACCTGCTGCAGCACCTCGTGGGGCAGGTACTCAAGGAGATAGCTCCGGTCGAGCGTGATCCAGAAGGTGAAGATGGCCTCGATGAAGCCGACGATCAGGTTGCTCGACTCGACATGGGCTTGTTTGCGCAGAAAATGGATCAGCAGGTCCTTGCGCTTGTGGATCTCGTCGAGTTCGGTGGAGACATCGCGCAGTTCCCCCTCTGCGCCGATCTCGTTAAAAAAGACCGGCATCAGCTTGGTAAACTGCTTGGCCAGGTTGTAGATCGGGCCGATGGGATGATTAAGCAGCTCGGTGATGTCGCGCTGGAAGAGATCGGTATCGCGAACACAGGTGCCGGAAAGCCGCAGGTTGATGATCAGGGCCGAGAACAGGGTGGAACACCATTTGGGTTCCTGTTCAATCAGGTTGAGCCAGACGCGGATGTTGGTCAGATGCGCCGGGTTGGCGATGGGCTGCCAGTCCTCGTCGACGCCGCGCACATTGGCGTACTGGAAGCCGAAGCGCACCGCCTCCCAGAGAAAAGCCTCAACCAGACGCGAGTTGCCGCGCTTGAAGACCTCGTTGCCGATCACCTGGATGCACTGGAGCGAGGTGTGCGGGTAGCGACGGACATTGGCCTTGAGCAGGTGGAAGGTGGTGACGAAGAACTGTTCGATCTCCTCGAAGCTCTGCTTGCGAATCAGCTGCACCAGGCTCCGGTTGATCTCGCGCAAGGTCTCCTCATGAATCAGCGACAACCCCTTCGTTTCCATGATCCGGAACAAAAAGAGCAGCTTGCGGTTCTCGACAAAATTGCCCGAGGTCTCATCGGCAGCGTCCATCGCCACCATTTTGGCCGGGATATCCTTGTACAGGCGGACAAGGTCCATGTGACTGGGCAGGGTGAGCAGCAGCTCCAGCCCGGCCTGGTAATCCGCAGCGAAATCGATTGCCTCCATGGTCTGCAGACACTCGCGGATGCGCCGGTGCGAAATGCCCTGCAGCAGATCCTGGCCGTTCCACTGGCGGCAATAATCGCCGCATTGTTTTTCAAACCAGGGCTGGGGATCTTCCTCGCCGAGCCAGTACTCGTAGTTGCGCAGAAGAATGGTCCGCATCAGCAGGGCCAGGGCCTGGAGATCAAAGGGACGATCGGGCTGCTGTTTGCGCAGATCAATGATTTTCTGCGCCATTTTCCGGACCGGATGGTGGCCCTGCACCATGGACAGCATCACCTGCGGTTCGGACTCGTCCAGCTCCCGCAACCGGGTGAAGAAAGCGGCAAAAGCCTGCTCGAACCGGAAGAGGGAGGTGCTGTCCAGCGACAGAATCAGCTTGTCGGTATAGGCGAGCATGGCCTCCAGAATCCGTTGCAGCAATTGATCGTTGCGGCTTGAATCCTTGAGGGCGTCAAAAAAAATAGACATGAACAGAGTGAAGGCTTCGGGTCCCTGTTCGTGGTCGCGGTAGTGGTTGAGATTCTTGAGGACAAAGGCCCGCAGCTCGGGGATGATCAACTTCCAGTTGTGATAGGGGTGACTGATCTCATAGAGCAGGCTGTCAAGCTTCCCCAGTAGCCCCTGAAACCGGCAGACAACGTCCCGCAACAGGGAAAACGCCGGATCAACGACCACGGGCGCAGCGGTTTCCAGCAGATTAGCCTTGAGCGCATCGGAGGTAAGGGGCAGCGGACAGGATGGATCAACGGACATGAGCAACCTCATCAAAAAGAACAGGGAAAAACCTAACCATTTCTAGAGTATTGTATATTTGATCACCGGGAAAGTCAGCAGGAGTTTTTGCGGCGGCAGGGATCGGTCCAGGTGCGAGCAGTCCACCTGGAACACCCAGTTCTTCCTTGGAAATCGGGCCAAGGGCTGCTACTATAAGAAACGTCGTCTTTCTGTTTGTACCTTTTCCATTTCCAGGAACCCGCACGCACCGAACCCGCCCTCCGGCCGAACAGGTCACCACTCAATACGCACCCGCAAACCAGCATGAACCGCTACACCC
>Ga0074197_1000827_pt1 | contig 32926 bp, 27 predicted proteins | sample EPASupsiteSAE305_FD_64526 | JGI IMG/M metagenome (GOLD analysis project Ga0074197, IMG submission 64526) | Bioremediated contaminated groundwater microbial communities from EPA Superfund site, New Mexico - SAE3-05 reassembly with SPADES | ecosystem: Environmental > Aquatic > Deep subsurface >...
TGGACAGCCGTTGTATGCAGGCAGGTCAACATAAGCAACTGCCGAGGATTCCGCCGGGATCTTTTTGCTGTGACGTATCCCGGCTGTCTTCAATATATCGTGTACAGCCAGGCTCCCTGCATCCCAGGGCATCCTTGGTATCCCCGAAACGGAAGAAGCCGGTGAGCTGATCAGTTCACCGGAACCGAATGAACGCTCCCCCCATACAAAAAACCTGTTATCAGCGTATGAAACATGTAAAACTATCATTTTTCACTCAATACCGTAATGATCTTTAATCAAAACAGCTTCCGCCAATAAACTCCCTGAGTATCGAAATATTCGGGACATCGTCTGACGGTATGACAGGGACAAAACTTAGTATCGAAAGAAGCCTCTGTGCTTCGCCATAAGCTGGGGAATCCTCTTTTACCGAAGCCAGCAGAGGCTGTACATAACCTTTGAGTACCGGAAGCTCATACGCAAGTGAAGTATTGAAGAGCGTATCGGCATTTTCCTGATAAGGAAAAATATGACGGTGTGAGCCTTTTACTACTGAAGGCCACTGAATTAGCGTCATTTCAGGAGAGTGTCCTCTCGTCCTGTAGTCGCGGAGCATGCGCCTTAGGAGCCTGGTGTCTGTGGTCCCTATCCTGTTGTGCATGTCTATCGCCGCACCGGTCAGAGGGCATATGAATATTCTGTATTTATTGTCAAGTGGAATGCTTTCAGAAAGTTTGTCGTTGAGTCCGTGAATACCCTCTATCACCAGAAGCTGATCCTCGGCAAGTTTGAGTTTGTATCCTTTTTTTTTCTCGCCGGTAATAAAATCGAACTTCGGCACATCGATCTCTTTGCCCTCAAGAAGCGCAGCAAGATGTTCGTTGATAAGGTCAAGATCCAGTGCTTCAACCGCCTCAAAATCAAAATTGCCCTCATGGTCCCTTGGCGTTTTCGACCTCTCTACAAAATAGTTGTCAAGTTCGAGAGTAGCTGAGTTAATGCAAGAGGCCAGAAGCTGTACACGGATACGTCTTGAAGATGTAGTCTTGCCTGAGCTTGAAGGACCCGCAAGGCAGAGCAGGCGGACTTCCGGCCTCTCTGAAATATGTGCGGATATTGCACTGAGTGTTTTGGTATGCAACGCTTCGCAAACCATTATGAAATCACGCGATTGTCCGTTGGCCACAAGATGATGTATGTTGTCCATCGTTGCTATCTTTAGGTTGTCAAGCCATTTAGCGTAGCCCTGGAAAAGAGCGAAGGTTTTTGCTGATGTTTTGAATGGCTGTGTCTTTGAAGGATCTGCGAAAGATGGCCCTGAGATGAAAATCCCGCCTTTGTAGAGATGCAGCTCAAATACCGGTACGATCGCTGCGTTGTCTGCGAGGGCGCCTCCGAAAAAGTCATATATTCCCTCACATCTGTACAAGACCACAGGATCATTATTGACCCAGCGGAGAAGCCTCTCTTTGTCAATGTATCCCTGAGCGTACATTATCGCACGGGCCTTATCATTAGAGAGTTCCTCCCTGACAAGATTGACCCCTTCTTTGACCATCCTGTGCATTTCTGCATGGATGGACTTTTTCTGTTCATCAGTGACAGGACCGTCAGGGCTGTCATAAAAGTAGGAAAAATTCATCGACTGACGAAGATGCAGCCTAATTCCGCATACCCTGGTAGCCGCAGATGTGAGCATAAAGGAGATCGTCCTGAGATATACCTCAGCTCCCTCGATAGTATCGTATGTTATGAATTCCAGCTTGGAATCCATGTCTATCTCCCATGATAGCGGGCGCTGGACCCTGTTGACCCTGCATGCCACGACCCTGTCTTTTTTGGAAAAATCGGTCCTTGCGAGTACCTCCCTGGCTGTTATGGGAAAATCGCTTTTTATCTCTTTCATGTCGTTGAAACTTATAGTTAAACTCATCCTTTATCCTCCCCGTGAGGCCCGTCCCAGCTTCAGATCTTTGCCGGAGCTTAAAAGTTCGACACCGAATTCAATATACTAAGTTTTTGAAATAATTCCAAACACAGAAGCTCATCTAAACATATTATCATAAAAATTGGGAAGCAGGTATTAAAAAAGGATGAATTTGAGAAACAAAAAGATGGTCGGGGCAAAATAGAATCGGGTCCGACGGCTTTGGCTCATCGGACCCGATTGTTTTTTTCTGTTATGTCATGCAGCAGATCGGTTATTTTACTGTCAGCTTTTCTATTACTACCTTTTTCAAAGGGCGATCCATTGAGTCAGTTGGAACCTTTCCTATCTTCTCAACAACGTCCATACCCTCTGATACGTGTCCGAATATCGCATGTTTCCCGTCGAGCCACGGACATGGGGCAAGTGTGATGAAAAACTGGGATCCGCCTGAATCGGGCCCTGAGTTCGCCATTGAGAGTTTTCCGGGTTTGTCATGCTTCAGCCCTTTGCCGAACTCGTCCTTGATACTGTAGCCCGGACCTCCCATTCCCGTACCCTGTGGACAGCCTCCCTGGATCATGAATTCGTCTATAACACGGTGGAATATTATCCCGTCGTAGTATTTTTTCTTGATCAGGTTTGTGAAGTTTTTTACCGTGTTTGGGGCAAGATCGTTATATAGTTCTATCTTGAATGTACCCATGGATGTTTCAAAAACTGCGGTTTGCCTTTTTATCGCCGCATCGGCTTCCGCTGCCGAAGCAGAGCTGGCAGCAAATGCCTTTATAAACGCAGATACAGTGATAAGGAACGTAAGTAAAACTATTATCTTCATTATTCTTCCTCCGATATCGTCTGTTTTGATTCTTGGACCCGTAAATTCTAACATTTATATCTCTCCTCAGCCACCCTCAAGTACGCTGATAAAATATATACTTATATTTCCCCTTTGTTTGGCACGTATTTTTCTGAGCGGTCAAAATTTGATCTTTACACGATATTTTTTTATGAAATCAGTGGGCATGTAGGACATTTTCGCCTCTCTGAGCCCCGGGTCGTTCATGTCCTCTTCCCTGTTAACCACAGCAAGTTCGGGATGCTCTTCAATCATGTGGCACATAAATTCTTTGTTGATCGCCTGATATGCCGCTCCGTATTCGAGGCTTGCCTTCTCAAAGTGCACAAATATCGTGTGGCATGCCAATTCTCCAATCGTGTAGGCCGCAATATTACCGGAAACCTCAATGACTCCCCCTACGATACGGGGGATTCTTTCCCAGTTGCTGAGTATCCTGATTATACCGTGGTTTTCCTGAAGCAGTCCTTTGTCAGTACAGCCGTTGTTGGCCTGGCACCATGCATGCTGGAACTCCATTACCTCCGGGATGATCCCCGGTGTTATCGGTTTAAAAATATAATCGAAATTTTTGCGGAACTGGTTTACCCTGTTGCGTTTTTTCATAAACCTGTTTCCGGGCAGCATTGCCAGATCCCTTATGTCATAAAGATATTCCCAGCTGCCCCTCATGTCCTGGGCATCGAGCTTCTCTCCAAACTGGAATTTCCAGAGATCAAGAAGTTTTTCCGGCACGAGCCAGAATTCAGCTTCTTTGCCGAATCTTTTTTGAATTATCTCCGCCCAGTCATCCCTTTTCCATTGCCCCAACGGAGCAAGGTCGTAATCCCGTGGAACAGTCTGTCTTATCCAGAGAAGATCCTCATCATCTTCCCGGGCTGTCTGGTATCCGTAGTCTCCGGCCCATCCCCAAAGGATCGGGAAGCTGTAATCAGATGCTCTCTGGCTTGTAATTTTCCAGTAATTTTCAAAAAACGAGATGTCTTCAATTTGAATATCCCGAAACTCAAGCAACAAATAACTACCTCCGTTCTGCGCACTTCTTAAAGATTAAACCCCTTCTGATGATTTTGCCAATAGCAAAAGAGCGTAAATCTGTTACAATTTTGCAGTAGCCTCAAATAAAAAAAAAGGATCGATCGACTTGATAAACGATAACTGCAGCAACAATCAAGAAAAATGTCCTGAGATAGTTCCGGAAGAACAGACAGGGATGACAAAGGAAGAACAGGAATGGGGCCTGAAAAAAGAACATCGCCCGCCTGTTCCAAGATATGTTTTTGGCGTTATCGCAGCCGTCATACTGGTTGTTTTCCTCGGAGGGAGCTTATGGTATTACAGGACAAGCGTCCTTCCTGAAAAATATTATCAGCGAGCGTCTGCCCAGTTCAAACTTGAAAACTACTCAGAGGCCTACCTGCTTTATGAAAAAGTGCTGAGGCTTCGCCCCGAGCGTAAAAACATCTTATATCAGATGGCATTCTGCCTCGAAAAAACCGGCAAGACGGATGAAGCCATAAGCCATTATGAAGAACATTTGAAAATTCTTCCCGGAGACGGGAAAGCGCTTATAAGATCAGGCTGGCTTTATACCCAGAAAAACAACTTTGAAAAGGGACTCCCGGCTCTCAAAGAGGGTGCCGCAAAACTGAAGGATCCATATGCATGGGCCCTTGTAAGCGAGGCTGCAATAAAATCTAAAAATATAGAGACCGCTGTCGAGGCTCTTGTTAAGCAGACAGAGCTTTTCAAGAAACCTGAGCAGGTACTTACATGTTCAAAGATGCTCATGGACCTTGGAGCATGGAAAGAGGCTCTCAAAGGCTATGAAAGGTTCTCTGAACTAGCCCCCGATGACAGAAGGGGACTTCACGGGACTAATGCAGCAAAAACTATGCTTGGATGGCCAACAGACCCGAAACTGGTTATCAGACCAGGCAAATCGATCGGAATGATTGAGATCGGAGACACTAAAGAAGAGGTAAAGAACAAACTGGGATCACCTGAGGCAAAAGAATTCAGGAAGGTCGGCGGTAAGTCAATCCTTGCAGACGACCACGCAGAAATCTGGACCTACAGCAAAACTATGCCCAAAAAAGGCTTGCGTATAATTTTCCTCAACGGCAAGGTCCGCGAGGCAGAGGCCCGGTCAGGAGAATACAAGACTGAAACAGGCCTGGGACTGACAAATTTCCTGCTCCCCAAGAACGCAGACAGGCTTGAATGGAGAAAAGAGGGAGACGGCAGAGCTGTAGTCTGCCTTGCCAAGGGCGGCGGGCTTACCTTTTACGCAGCCGGGCTCAACAGCGAGGGCACGGATGCGAAGTACAGGAAGCTTCGCGTACATAAGGGCGATTCTTCAATAGACAGTGTTGAAGGCTTTAGCCTTCTTGAACTTTTCAACTAGTTCGGCTGTATATTTAAAATAGTTATTTTGAGCTTAATATCCGCACTGCCTGCATCGCGTCTTTGGCATAGTGATCCGCTCCCACGTATTCTGCAAGGGAGTCTGTAAGGACAGCTCCGCCTACTATGACTTTCACCCACGGGCACTCTTTTCTCAGGAGGTCAATAGTGGTCTTCATGCTTGAAACGGTGGTAGTCATAAGGGCGCTCAGCCCAACTATCTCTGCGCTGTTTTCCTTCACTGCCTCGACTACCTTCTCGGGAGGAACATCCTTCCCTAGGTCTATCATCCGGAAATTGTAATTTTCCATTATCACTTTAACTATATTTTTCCCTATATCATGGATATCGCCTTGAACTGTGGCGATGACCATCTTTGCTCTCACTTCCGATCCGGCCGAGCCTTCTTTGGAAATGATCCTTCTGAGCAGTTCGAAGGAAGCTTTTGCCGCCTCCGCTGACTTAATCAGCTGAGGAAGGAAGATCGTCTGAGATTCGTACTCTTTGCCTATCGAGTCAAGGGATGGGATGATCTCATTCTCGATAATTTCCAGCGGACCCATTTTCAACAGAAGGGACTCTGTGGCTTTTTCCGCCTCTCTCTTCAGTCCGTGTTTTATAGCCTGCGGGAGGTCAAAGGATCCCTCCATTACGACCTCTTTCTTAGGCTGCATTTCATATGATCCTGAATATTCAGCGATAAATCCTGCAGCCTGGGGATCTTTGCCCATCAACACCCTGAATGCGGCAATAGCCTCTCTCATGCCTTCGTCTCCTGGATTCATTATCGGAGCATCAAGTCCCTGCATAAGAGCCATTGTAAGCATGGTCCTGTTTATTATCGGGCGTGAAGGCAGTCCGAATGATACATTGCTTACTCCAAGCACGGTTTTCAATCCAAGCTCTTCGCGGACCATCCTGACAGCTTTAAGAGTCTCTGCCGCCTGCTCCTGCTGCGCAGACACAGTCATTACAAGACAGTCGATCAGAACGTCCTCTTTGGGAATGCCTATCTTCTGGGCCTCTTCCATAATGTTGCGTGCTATCCTGAGCCTTCCTTCGGCAGAAGAGGGTATCCCATCGTCGTCCAGAGTCAGTCCCAGTACCGCGGCTCCATATTTTTTCACTATGGGGAGAATTTTTTGAAGTGATACTTTTTTGCCGTTCACAGAGTTTATAAGAGGTTTGCCATTGTAGACCCTCGCTGCCTTCTCCAGCGCATTGGGGTCGGATGAATCCAGCTGCAGCGGCAGGTCTACAACAGACTGGATCTCAATGACTGCTTTTTTTAGCATCTCGGGTTCATCTATGTCGGGAAGCCCCATATTCACATCAAGGATATGGGCTCCCTGTTCCTGCTGGCGGATCGCCTCTTTCAGCACATGATCCATGTCCTTTACGCGCAGTGCTGCCTGCAGAGCCTTTTTGCCGGTGGGGTTCAGGCGTTCCCCTATTATTACAGTATCGTCTCCGAAGAAGACTGATCTCGAGGGTGAACATACTCCCGTTCTGAGGGGAGGCCTCTTTCTGAGCGAAGTTACCCCCTTCAGGCGCTCTTTTACAAGCCTGATGTAACCGGGGTCTGTTCCACAGCATCCGCCAACGATGACAGCCCCCTCTTCTGCAAACTTCTTGATGTGATCGGCAAACTCCTCCGGGGTAACATCATATCTTGCTTCGCCATTCTCAAAGAGGGGCAGACCGGCGTTCGGCTGCACCATAACAGGTATACTGCTTGCTCGAAGCAGCCTTTCAACTATCGGGACAAGCTGCTTGGGACCGAGAGAGCAGTTCACACCAAGGGCATCAGCGCCGAGAGCCTGCAGAGTAAGTGTCATCGATTCGACAGTGGCTCCAAAGAAGGATGTGCCGTTTTCTTCAAAACTCATAGTAGCAAGAACGGGAAGGTTTGAATTTTCTTTCACCGCAATAAGAGCCGCCTTAAGTTCATAAAGGTCGGTGAAGGTCTCAAGAAGTATGAGATCCGCTCCCGCCTTGCTTCCTGCCCTTACTATTTCAGAAAATACCTCAACTGCTTCTTCAAAGGGAAGGTCTCCTGTAGGCTGCAGCACACGGCCGCAGGGTCCGATATCAAGCGCGGCATACTTTTTCTTCCGGCATGAAGCAGCTTTCTTTGCGATCTCGACAGCAGAAGAGACCAGATCCGCAAGAGAGCGGCCTGTCTTTTCTGCTTTGTATCTGTTGGCACCGAAAGTATTTGCCGAGACAACATCGCATCCTGCGTCAAAATATTCATCATGGATGGACCTGATGATCTCGGGTGAGGTAAGATTGAGCAATTCGGGGATCTCGCCTCTTTTGAGTCCCCGCTTCTGAAGCATGGTCCCCATCGCCCCGTCAAAAATTATGGTTTCATTTTCATTTATTCTGAATGTCACAGGAGCCACCTCTTTTTTTATATGCACAGCTTTCTCTCATGGAGCACAAAGTGCATTCCTTGCTCCGGCCAGTTTTTATCTCTGATATTCCGATCACTGCTGTTACTGATTTCATGGGCACCAGCATATCTGTTCCTGTAAGTTTGAGACCTATCCTTCTGTCCGCGCTGAGTGCCAAAATTATCTTCTGCGACTCTTCAAGAGGGACATCGCCGTATCCGGGGCTGAAGCGCATCGTAAGGTGCTCTTCAGGGGATATCGACCTGATGATCTCGCTTTCAGCCAGGTCGGTCACTCTCTCTATTTCGGCTGATGCACATGCATCGAGGATCACCGCTTCCGACATATCTTCAGCCTGCGATCTTCTCAGCAGCATATCGATCCCGCTCCCGATGGTAACCGCTATAAGGACAGCTTTTTTACATCCCCGGCAGAGATCTGCAAGATCCCTGCCGTATATGGAAAAAGTTTTATCGAAAAGAATGCCGGAATCAAAAACCTCAATATCGAAAAAGGCAAAAACCGACTTAGGCCTCGAGGCTTCGTTGATCCTTTGGTACTGTACGCCGATCCTGCTCAGGATCTCCGGAATCATTTTATCTTCAGGGATACCCAGCAATATTGCTGCTTCTTTTATGGCAGGATCATGAAAATTATCAGCCACGCTTCACTCTCAGCGAATAAAGGATGCCTCTTATGTTTTCTGATATCCTCTTTGCTATGTCGGGCTGATTCATTGTATAGAGATGGATGCCGTCCACCCCGGTCGAGAGGAGGTCAACTATCTGGGCTGTTGCGTATGCTATACCCGCTTCTTTCATGGCCATGCTGTTGTGGCCGAAGGCCCTGATTATTTTCTGGACCTTTTCGGGAACAGTGGCGCCGCACATCGATACCATTCGGCTTATCTGCGAAGATGAGGTTATCGGCATTATGCCGGCAACTATCGGAGTATCTATTCCCATTGACCGTGCCTGATCCCTGAATCTGTAAAAGAGTTCGTTGTCAAAAAAGAGCTGTGAAATTAACACATCGACTCCGCAGTCAGCTTTTTCCTTGAGGCAGTGAAGATCATCCTCCATCGAATATGCCTCTATATGCTTTTCCGGGTAGCAGGCAGCAAAGATCCTGAAATCATATTTTGATTTGATGTAGCTGATAAGATCTGACGCATACCTGAAGTCTTTAAGCTGCTCGCCTTCGGCAATGTCGCCCCTGAGGGCAAGGATGTTTTTGACCCCGTTCTCTGAAAGTGTCCTCAGAACAGGATCCACCTCATCTTTTGTGTTCCCTGCGCAGGTCAGGTGCGCAAGGGCAGGAATGGCATAGCTGTTCTGTATTTGTGAGGCTATCTCAACGGTATTTTCGCGGCTGGTACCGCCTGCGCCGTATGTCACGCTGATGAGGTCGGGAGCCAAACTTGCAAGGGCATCTACAGTAGCGAATATAGAAGCGAGATCCCCCGAGCCCTTAGGCGGAAAAATTTCAAAAGTCATCGTTGGCCTCATCTGTTCAAAATAATCTCTCATCACTGATCCCCCCGACACAGGTATCTTTCAACAATAATTGCCGCACCGTCGCTGTCATTCCCAGGAGCTGTCTCATCTGCCGCAGCCTTCACCTGAGGAGGGGCATTGTCCATGGCTACGCCATGTCCCGCCCACCTAATCATTTCCGCATCGTTGACCCCGTCACCTATCACCAGCACATCTTTTGAATCGACGCCAAGTCTTTCTGCAACAATTGCAAGTCCTTTGGCCTTGTTGACATCCGGATGTGTTATCTCAACAAAAGCTCCCCACGATGTTGCCGTGTAGATTCTGCCATCAAAATGGGACTTCGTCTTCTCTGCCATAAGAGCAAAATTTTTCTCGTCAAGAGCGATACCCAGAAGTTTAGTGGAATCCACTTTAAAATTCCAGAAATCTTCCCCCAGAGAAACCGGCGGTATTTTTGATATCGTTTCGTAGAATCTGCTCCTTGGATCGCTTCTGTCTATTACATAGAGCCTGTCGTCGCTGTATATCTGTATGTACCAGCCTTCTTTCCTGTAAAAGGAGACCACCTCGGCAGTCAGCTCTATTCCAAGACCCCTTTCGAGCAGGATCTCCTCTGATACAGGATCACGCACTATTGCTCCGTTGTAGAAAATGCAGGGCATACTGATGCCTATCTCTTTTATCACAGGCAGGGCTGAGGGATACATCCTTCCTGTCGCAACTACAACAGGTATCCCCAATGAAATCGCTGATCTGAGCGCGTTCCTTGTCCTTGTCGAAAGCTCACTTGAACTGTTTAAGATCGTGCCGTCCATGTCGACGGCTATCAGTTTTGGATAGAAGATGCTCATATCGCAAAGACCGCAAGGGAGACTATCTCCGCTGCAACAGCAGAGGCACCAAGCACATCCCCGTTGACTCCGCCCAGTTTCGAATTCATCCAGCCGGCCATCCCAAAACCTATCAGAAGGGCGGCAACTGCGGAAATGATCCATCTGAAAGGGGCAAAGGGAATGAAAATAAGCAAAGATACCGCGGCAGTGAAAAGATCATATCCTGTATACGTATCTACCCAGCCTTTTCCCATTCCGCTCTTCCATGGATATATGCCTTTATAGGCTGCAGAGCACGAGGCAAACCTTCCTGAAGCGGCGGCGACAGAACAAGCCGCAAGCACCTCTGAGTTTTCAACTGACCCAAGAATCGAAGTCCACAGGCCGAAGGCCAGTATCAAGCCTGTTACACCATAGGCCCCGATCCTGCTGTCCTTCATGACGGAACGCAGTTCTTCGCCATCTCTGCCTGAACCAACGCCGTCCCACAGGTCGCCCCACCCATCCAGATGGAGAGACCAGCCTGCGGCAGCGTAGAAGAAAATCCCGATCCACAGAGATCCGGGGGCCCCGATCCCCAATATATCCGACAGTCCAATTACAAGTCCTGTCATCAGACCCAGAATGCCTCCTGCGACCGGAGCAAGAGAAAGGGAACTGTTGCCGGAGGGCATTTTTGCCGGCCACCATTTTTTAGGCAGAGGGATCCTGGAAAATAACGTCCATGCAACAACGAACCGGTCCCTTAAGTCAAACCCGAATTTGTCACTTTTTATCTCATCGGTGAATCTAATCAGATGATCCTGAAACCCGTTTTTTTTCATTTCCAACAATGATCCTCCATACCGCCTTTCAGCCAGAGAGGATAACCTGCCACAATAAGCGCAGCTCTGTCTGCCTTTGATGCGCAGAGCTGGTTCATCCTTCCCTGCAGATCCCTGAAACGTCTGCCCATCTTATAAGATGGGACAAGACCGAACCCAACTTCATTGCTCACCATTATCAGATGAGTGCCCTTCAGAGGTAAAGAACAGAGATCTTCCGTAAGAGCTCGTATCTGCTCCTCCCTGGCCTGCCATTCTTTTTCAGAAGCATCCTCGGCAGCGTCACCTTCAAGAAAGAGGCGGGTGAGCCAGAGTGTGAGGCAGTCAAGCAGAAGCACCCCTTTGATCGTCTTTGTTGCCTGACATATCTCGTATGGGTCTCCTTCAAAGGTCTTCCATCCGGCCGGTCTTCTTTTTTTGTGCATTTCGATGCGTGCCTGCATCTCACTGTCCTGTGCATCTGCGGCAGCAAGGTATGTAACAGCAGCATGGGTATCCATTGCAAGTTTTTCTGCAAAGGTACTTTTCCCGCTTCTTGCCCCTCCCAGGATGAGAGTTATCTCAGATCCGAGGGCTGAATAGTCTTTAGTTCCCAAAATCTATCCCCTGCAGTATGTTGCCCAGCGTCTGTTCTATTATCTGTCCCTGGAAGCTGTCTTGGGGATAGCTTACGCCCGGGCCGACAGGTATTTCAAATTTAAGCCTGAAAACGGTGTCCCTGGCTGAGTAGTCCTTCTCATTCGGATCACTTGCAGATTTGGGTATGAGATTTCTAGGGCTTGTCATTTGTTCAGATTTATCTACCCTTACGTTGTTGAATTGAGGTGATTCCATCGTGCCGTTAATATTCATCGTAACAAAACGGAAATCTGTTCTGGTAAATCCTGAGAGGACTCCACCCAGGAAGTTTTGCAGCAGGGCGCTTTTGTCAAGCTCTCCAGTATATTCCATGCCTACGTTGATGATCCCCTGAAGCGCACCAAGCAGTGCGTTCAATGCCCTTATGTTGACCTTCCCCATTGCGAAGAGGCTCATCTCTTTTTTATTATTTACCAGGCCGTCAAGCATTACATAACGGTATACCTGATCTCCCGGAGGCGCGACAGCCTGGCTTCCTGGAAGTATCGTCAGGTATCCTTCATCAATGGTAAATGCGCTTTGAAGCGTTTTAAAAAGTAATGGTTTACCCTTTGTATATTTTTTTGAAGCCTCAACAGCTTCGAAACCTGAAATTTCTCCGTTTCTCAGGAAAAGGACACCGGCAGCGTCTACCGTACTCATCCTTCCGGTTTCTCCGCCTGCCCTGATCTTGAGATCTCCTTTTCCGGAGATAGACCCCGTAAGGGACGGGAAAGCCTGTTTTATCATTGGGGCCACATCAGCGCTCAGAACAGTGAGGTTTCCTCCCCACGTACTCTTGTTTATATCCATCGCGAGTCCGCCTGAAACAGTTCCGCCGTTTGTCTCAGCTTTTACGTCTTCCATAACTGCATAGCCATCCGAAATATAAAAAGGCGCATTGACATTCTTTATCCTTATTCCGAGAAACCTCATCCTTTCTGAGGAGAAAAAACCCTCTCCTGCGAAATTGTCGACTTCTCCCTTCCCGGCAAACTTGAAGTTGACATTTCCACCAAGCCTTTCCCTGAACTGTTCCGGAAGGTAGACGCCAATTTGCTTGAGATCTATTCCTGTCCCATTGGTATCAAGGACTCCGTGCCATTCCCCGTTTTTAAGGAATACCCTGCCTTTTGCAGAGAGCTCTCCGGTTTTCAGTCTGGCCTTTGCCTCAGAAATATTTACGTCTGTCATACTGCCGTGAATAGCGACATCCACCATGGGCAGCAAAAATCCCCTGTACCTGAAGGGAGCAAATGTGCCGCTGCCCTTGTAAAGAGGCTTTCCGAGCGTTCCCGATACTTTGATCTCGCTCTTGATAAGTCCCTGCACGCCCCTTACGACCGGCAAATGCCTCCTAAGAAGTTCATACATGTTTATGTTTTCCGATGATACAAGGAGATTCAAAGTTGAATCAGAAAAAGGCTTCCCCTCTGCGGAGTTAGTTATGCTGCCGCTGATGTTATGCTTTCCCCTGAGAAATTTTATGGTCGCTTTGTCGATCTTTATTCCTCCGGTATCTCCTTTGATACTCGCCTGTGCCTCTTCAGAGGCGAACTGATGCCATCTGACACCATCCGAACGTATATCAGCGCTCCACTTAAGACCGCTCCCGTCATCGGCGATCTTAAGTTCACCTGAACATGGCCCGTCCATATCCTGGCCTGCATTAAACAGGTCATTAAGGGCAGAAAGATCCACCTCTTTGATCCTGCCCTTCACATCCCACTTAAGGGGAGATGAATGCACCCTGTCCTGGCCGGTCACAGGCAGGGTAACCTTGCATTTAAGGTCAGCACTTCCCCGGCCGGTCCTTGCTTCCATCTTGCTGAAGTCTAGCTTCCCTGAGGAATAAGTCATCTCTGTGTAAAATTTATCCACATTAAGTCCACTGAAACTGCCTTTTGCTGCCCTCAACTTTAAGAGTATTTCCGGTGAATCGGCTTTCCCCTTGAGAGTCCATGATCCGGCGGCATCGCCGGAGATACCCATTGTCTTGAAGAATTTAACGGTATCGTGAAACTTATTCAAAGAGGCGTTTTTTATCGTTCCGCTTAAAGAGAACTCCTGGGTACCGTTGGATTTCTTTACAGTGCCCGAAGCGGATATATGCGCCCCGTTCCACAGAAAGGAAGTGTTTCTCAAGGTAAAGGAGCCGTCTGAAAGATCATACTCAGGCGATAATTTCACACTGATAAGCGTTCCTATATCTTTTATCTTGGCAGAAGAAGAGTTGATATTCGCTGTGACCTTCATGGCATTGACCTTGCCTCTGATAAGCGCAGAGACATCCGCCGTTCCGTTAAGTCCGTATTTTCCCAGCTCCTCCACAGCCTTACTGAGCTCTTCCAGCCTGATGGACTTTGCATTGAGTTTCAGGTCCACCGGTACTCCCTCTGCAAAGCTTACAGTACCTGTAATACCTATCTCGCTGCCTTCGTTGAGGGCTGTAAGATCGACCCTGCCTGAGGGTTGCCCATCAAAAACAACCTTTCCCTGCAACGATGTGAATTTCATCTTATTGTATGACACGTTCGAAGGAGCAATCTCGATCTTTCCCACCAGCGCGTCGAGCGGACCCTTAAGATCAGCTTCAATTGCGGTGATGTTTCCCTTAAGCAGAGAAGCATTTTCTGCTATCTCGTTTGGTATTTTATCGGTCCAGTCAGAAAAACGAAGGTTTTTAGCTGCAGCCTTAAGCTCAAGATATTTGCCCGGCGTCCTTGTATTGAGCTTGAGGACTCCGGTTATAGAAGATTCAAAAACCTTGCTCTCGTTTAAAGTTACATCCAGAACTCCTTCTTCGTATCTCCATTTCGCCGCTACCTCATCAAGCGATATCTTCCCCAGCACCGACTTTTTGAGGGTACCCTCTCCCATTGTAAATATATCTTTTCCCTCACCCTTCATTTCCATTTTTGCCGATAAAGTTCCGATCACGCCATATTTTGAAAAATCTGGGAATATTGAGGCAATTTTTTGGATATTCACATCCTTGATTTCTGCTTTGAAATCAGGTTTTGGCCAGACAGCTCCGGAAATTTTTGCGGTACCCTCGTCAAGTTTCGCCAAAAAACCGTCAAGTACCCAGTTTCCGGACTCTTTCTTTGTTATGCCGTATATCGAAAAGGGGATATCTTTGAATTTCCCCTTCAGTGCAGGGGCGAACCATCTAGGTCCGCGAAGTTCCAGTGAACTGTCCTCAAGCTCAAGGAGTCCCCATTTTGAAGAGACTTTTACGTTGTTTAGTACTATTTTATCTATGGGAATATCTTTAGGATCCTGGCCCTCTATTTTTTCCGGGACCATCTTGAGCATTGAATCATAATCTGTGTAAAGTCCATCGATCACCAGGGTCGAAACACGTGGTGAATTTTTAAGGAGACTCAGCAAAGAGAGGTTTATCTCGATCTTGTCGATAGTAAGAAGCTTTTCGCCTGAACGGACAAGTAATACCTCTTCTCCCTTGAAACCCATTACAGGGTTCCCTGTAAGAGGGGACATCTGAATTTCAACATTTAGCTCATCGTGTACAGCACCGCTTATCTGGTCAACAACAAGATTGCCAAGAAAACTGAACTGTGTGATGACAACAAGCAAGATACTGACAACCGCAGTTGTCAGTGTAAGAATTATTCCTATTTTGCTGTTGAATGTTATTCGTCTCAAAATTGATTACACCCCTGCAGATGCAGATCCTTCTTCGTCAGTGTGCGAAATTGACTGCTATACCCAACTATCTGGTAATTCTACCATGTTTTGAACTGCGGACATATGCAATTACACTGTATATGACCTGTCTTAATTATAAATAATTATACATTTTTGAGAATTGCCGCCTCTGCTCCGGTATATTGTTCGCTCTTTTGATTTGTCTCCGGTTGGATCGTTTCATCGCTTTTCCCAAAAAAAGACCCGCTGCAAGAGCGGGCCTGATCCATTTTGACATGATCAAATCGATTCAGTTGAGGTGGTATTTGCCCTCTATCCTGGTTGTCCCGGATCCTCCGAACAGTATCCTGTCAACATCTCCTTCCTTAAACCTCTTTATCCTTACAACATTTGGATCGTTCAGCGAGGGCCCCTGTTCTATTACAAAATCATCTTCCCACATTCCCTCATCCACCAGGTAATAGCCGAAGGCAGAATTTCCCGAGCCAGTAGCTGGATCCTCTAGATATCCATATTTTGGCGCGAATACCCGCGTACGATATCTGGCTTTCCCTGTGCTTACCTCATCTGAGAACACATCAACTATATCGAAATCTTTTTCCAGACAGAACTCTTTGAGCTTTTCCTGGTCGGGATATAAGTTAAGACAGTCCTTGAGTGAAGCCATGGGAACAATCAGTGTCCTTAGTCCGCCGTCTATGACCCGAAGCGGCCTCACTGCATCAAAAACCGCAATAGGCGCACCCAGTGCTTTGGCTGTCTCATCAAGGCTTACACTGCGTTCCAGATACTCAGGCATTGGGGCCATGATATAAACCGCATCTTCGTCCCTCACATGGTTGAATACGGATAGCGTTCCTGCACGGACTCTGATCTTTAACTCTTTTTCGGAGAGCAGTCCGGGATCAGTCGAGATAAGGTCATACATAATGGCTATCGTTGCATGTCCGCAGAAAGCTACTTCGCATTCCGAGGAGTAATACTTTAAGTCAAATTCTTTATCGCGCCTGACCGCAAATCCTACTTCGTTTACAAAACCCTTGAGTTCAGATGCGATTTTCTGCATCTCTTCTTTGTTCAGATCATCCGGCCTTTGTAAAAGGACATATCCGGCAGGGTTGCCCGAAGATGATCCCATAGTGAACGCATCGATTTTTTTAAAATCCAGTTTTTTCATCAAAGAAAACTCCTTCAAATGGATTTTTGATCAATTAACAAATATCTTTAGGGTCGCCGGGGAAAAAAAATCTGGCTTCGAAAAAGGTTTTATGTATAAAATATTGGCCTCTTACTGAAAGTATACTGCTGACATTGGATTTTGTTCGGGATGTCATTAAGAAATATAGAGGAGCAAAAACTGAAAAAACATACATAAATCTTACGGACAAAAAATCCCACCCCTAAGGGTGGGATGAAATACTCTGGTGGAGCTTAGGGGATTCGAACCCCTGACCTCTTGAATGCCATTCAAGCGCTCTCCCAACTGAGCTAAAACCCCGAAATCGAACATGGGCAATTATACTGATTAGGATAAATCGTGTCAATACTATCATAAACCCTATGAAAATACTTAGTGGAACAGGGAAAATGAATACCTGCATATTTGCTTTCTTAATTTTGGCCGCCACGTTGATGTCCTCAGAAGCATCATTCGCAATTACAAAGGATGAGGTGTTGCCCCATATTTGTAAATCACTGGGACACAGCGTACCGAAGAAATATTTAACGGACCATGAGGGAGATCTGACGAATTCCTCGGCCATACGGCTTGCCCTGGAATCAATGGGATGGGGCTTTGTTATCACGGTTTACGACCAGATAACTATCCTGCCTGAATGGAGTGACATGGACTCTATCACGGAAATTTCGAAAAAAATATCGCCGCCACTGCCGTCAGCGATGACCGACCATCTTGAAAGCCCTTTTGCGGAGGAGAATATTAAGATCCTCACAGACTGGCTTGATCTGTGCAAAAAGAAAGTCTCATGGAAAGATTCATTTTTTTCTGAAGGAACAACGCTTACCGTCTTTAAACACGGGATAGGCAACCCTGCCGGATCGGCCGACGGGGATCTGAAAAAAGGTATGAATGAACCGCTTTTCGCCGCGATGGTAACAGTCGACATGGATGCAGTGAACTGCCAGATAGCCACTGCCGTCATGGTGGGAGCTAATAAAGCGCCCCTTGCGACGATAGCGGTGGAGAACTACGGCGTAATAGGCGGCATCAATGGAGGGTATTTTGCAGGAGCTAAGCCTATAGGTGTGCTTCGCAGACAGGGACACACCGACAATGCAAAATTCTGGCCCCAACGTTCTGCTTTTGGCTGGAATGAGAATGGGGAGACGATATTCATCGACGGCAAAGAAGTCGCCAGCATCAGTTCTGACAGGCGTTTCGACAAATATACAGAGATGCTGCAAGCAGGGCCGTTGCTGCTTAAGAACGGAGAATATTCAGAGAACACAGAAAACATAAGAGAAAACGTCCTCAACATGCGTCACCCCAGAACGATCGTCGGAACAGACGGAAAACGGGTAATGTGGGCTGTCGTAGACGGAAGGGACAACATGCACAGTGTGGGTGCAACGATAGAAGAGACCAGAAAGGTCTGTAAATGGCTGGGAATGACTACTGCACTGAACCTTGACGGGGGAGGATCAAGTTCTCTCTGGTGGAGGGGAAATACGTTTTCACTCCCGAGCAACAGCAATGATACAGAACGTCCGATACCCTACGGAGTCCTGATATTCCGGGAAGGATCAGGCGTACGGCAATGACCCGCCTGATCCAGATCAGATATAGCAAGAAAAAAAGAGATCCCGCAGATAACAGCGGGGTCTCTCATTTTTTTGCTTAACTCTTGTCAGAAGATCTTTAAAGCGGAACTACTTGAGTTCTACCTTTGCTCCGGCTTCTTCGAGCTTCTTCTTGATCTCTTCGGATTCATCCTTGGAAGCCTGCTCCTTCACGGTCTTGGGTGCGCCGTCAACGAGTTCCTTGGCTTCTTTGAGTCCGAGACCTGTGATCTCGCGGACAACTTTGATGACGCCGATCTTGTTAGCGCCGTGCTCAACGAGAACTACGTCGAACTCTGTCTTCTCTTCTTCGACTGCCGCTGCGGGTGCTGCTGCGCCCATGGGCATCATCATTGCGGGTGCTGCTGCTGATACGCCGAATTTGTCCTCGAGTTCCTTCACGAGCTCTGAGAGCTCAAGTACTGACATTTCTTCAATTGCCTTGATAATATCTTCACGTGTCATATTAATTCATCCTCCTAAGGATTATTTTTATTTTTATGCTGCTAGGCGGCTGTCTCGCCGCTGGTGTATACTATGCTGCTTCTTTTTTGTCCTTGATCTGCGAGAGACATGTAACGAGTCCCCTTGCAGGACCTGAAAGGACTGTGACCAGACCGCGAAGAGGGGCTGCAATCGTCTGGACGACCTGACCGATGAGAACATCCCTTGAGGGAAGGTCCGCAAGTGCAAATATCTGAGCCTGGGTGAGGATCTTTCCGTCCAGGATCGCGGCTTTAACTACGAGAGCTTCGTTGCCTTTCTCTTTTGAGAAGTCGCGGATCGCTTTGGCGGTAGATGCAACATCACCGTAGGAAAGCACGTAACCGTTCGGGCCTGAGTCGAACTCAGAAGCGTGGTTAATGCCTGCCTCCGTAAAAGCTATGCGCATGAGGGTATTTTTGCATACCTTCATTTCACCGCCGGCTTCACGGATACGTCTGCGGCAGTCGCTGATCTTCTTGACTGTAAGTCCACGATACTCGGTGATGAAGACTGCGTTGCTCTTATTGAGCAGTTCGACCAGGGAATCGATCATTTCACGTTTTGCTTGTGTTGGCATTCAATTTCACCTCCTGTTGATTTTGTGATCGGATGCCGGCAATAAAAAAGGCTTCCGTCACCCAAGGGAGTCCGGAAGCCATAATACGTGTCTTAATAAAGTTACAGGAACACGGTTATCCTTCGCAGACCTCGGCAGGAAATTAAGCGCATGCGCACCTGCTGTCTTGAGTCTAAGCTGTGAGATTATACAATAAGGAATAATTTTTGTACAGCATCAAAATAACTGAAGTCCCATCACAAAAGGACAAAAGAAATATCAAAAATTGGCATACGCTGATCAGAGGCGCTATTTAAAAAAAACGGTAATTCTGTGTTGTGTTGGAATTTTTTGCTTAACTCAAAAAATTTTTTTACATTTCAGCGTGTTCTAATGTACAATTATCAGCGAATAATTCCCGCACATATTACTATGGAGGAGCTACCCTATGAAAAGACTGTTTATCTTTATCCTCACATGCATCATTATCTCTTTTGCTTCATCATCCATGGCAAAACCTGTTGCTGAAGAGTTCCGGAACAATGAATATGACTATTCGTCAATAAAGACCGTTCTCGTTATGCCTGTGATGTATGAAATTACTACACCTCCCTCTGAACCATTCCTTGATGAATCAGTTCAGCAGAAATGGAGAGAGCTCACATCACAAGAAAAGAGCGGATTCAGCTTTCTTGTAAAGACCCCCGAACAGATCATCGAAAGGGATGATTTTGTCAAAGGGACCGGGCAGACAGAAAAATTGAGCAGGGACAAGGCTGCGGAGAAAGCCCTTACCCTCTCCCCGGAATACGCGGATGCGATCATGACTGCAACTGTTACAAAGTGCGCATACACAACTCTCCACCATCCACAGGAATTTGTCTGGGATACACGTTATGAGAACCGTTCTGTTTATGTCAACGGCAAATGGGAGACCAGGAGCGTCCCGATAAGATACCAGAAGATAAAACCAGCATGGGATGAGACGTTCGCAGTCGGAGCAGTTAGACTTGAGCTTCGCAGTTCAAAGGAGAACACCCTGATATACGGAGTTAACGTGAATGCCACCACTGCTGAAGACCTATTTACACCGCTTCCAACTCTCACAAAACATATTACAAACGTCGTCGAAAACACAGCCAAAAGAGTGCCTAAGAAATAATTTCCCTGCAAGGTTTTTATAAACATGGGCAAAAAAAGGGGGACGCTGATGCGTCCCCCTTAACTGCATGACCGGTAAAGGTCAAATTTATTCTGCTGCTGCTACGTCTTTCTGAGCCTGAACAGGGTCTATGGATATTCCTACACCCATAGTCGTTGCAAGCGTTACGGTCTTTACATAAGTACCTTTTACAGCGGCCGGACGTGCCTTAATTATAGCCCTGAAGAGAGCCTTGACATTATTTTCAAGGTTCTCGACCGGGAAAGAAGCTCTTCCGACTGCGTTATGTGTAATAGCTGTTTTGTCAACACGGAACTCGATACGGCCAGCTTTGATTTCCTTAACAGCACCGGCAACATCGAACGTAACTGTGTTTGCCTTTGCGCTAGGCATAAGTCCGCGCGGTCCGAGGACTTTGCCGAGACGTCCGGCTGATTTCATTATGTCCGGTGTGGCGATAACTGCATCGAAATCCATTCTGCCTTCAGCGATCTCTTTTACAAGATCTTCGCCTCCGACGATGTCCGCGCCTGCATCCTGAGCTTCCTTCTGTTTGTCGCCGAGTGCAATGACACACACTTTCTTTGTGTGTCCTGTCCCGTGCGGAAGGACTATAGTGCTGCGCACCTGCTGGTCTGCATGGCGGGGATCTACGCCTAGACGAACATGGAGTTCGAGGCTCTCGTCGAATTTAGCAGTTGCACATTCCTTCGCTATTGCGACAGCCTCTGAAATTGAATACTGCTTTGAAAGATCGACTTTTTCGAGCAGTGCCTTATAGCGCTTACCTTTTTTTGACATTTTTATTCCTCCTAGTGGTAATGTCGGAAGAGTCTGAGTCTTCCTCCCACATCCCGGTTTTTACCGGGAAGTCCCTTTACGGTAATTCTAACCTACTACTTCGATACCCATCGAACGGGCTGTCCCTTCGATCATCTGCATAGCCGCCTCAATGTCGTTCGCATTGAGATCCGGCATTTTAAGGGCAGCGATCTCCTGGACCTGCTTCTTTGTTATCTTTCCTACTTTATCCTTGTTGGGGACTGCTGACCCCTTTTCCTTGCCGGCTGCCTTCTTGATAAGAATGCTTGCCGGAGGAGTCTTAAGAATGAAAGAGAAGCTGCGGTCTGCGTAAACAGTTATTACGACCGGGATGATCATTCCTACTTTGTCTGCCGTCTTGGCATTGAATGCCTTGACGAATTCCATTATGTTGATGCCGCGCTGTCCGAGCGCAGGTCCCACCGGCGGAGCCGGCGTCGCCTTTCCTGCGGGAAGCTGCAGTTTAAGCTCCCCAATTACTTTCTTTGCCATAGTACATGTTACCTCCTTGGTTTTGCTGCTTATGTAAAAGCCCATTTAGGGCGATTATTCTTTTGTCAATGTGCGTAATGCGAAACGAGAGCTAAAACTATCTATGATCAGATCTTTTCAAGTTCAGTATAATCAGCTTCAACTGTGGTTTCACGTCCGAACACTGATACGCTGAATTTGATCTTGCCCTTGTCAGCGTCGATCTCTACAACAGGACCTGCCTGTCCTGCAAACGGTCCGCTCTTGACCTGGATCGTATCTCCTACCTGGAAATCGACCTCAATCTTCGGCTTGGCCTCTTTGCCTAGCTTGTTCATTATCTCCTCTACCTCTTTGGGGGTAAGGGGGATAGGATGGTTTCCTGATCCGACAAATCCCGTCACTCCGGGGGTGTGGCGAACTACATACCAGGACTGGTCCTCAAGGATCATTTCCACGAGCACATAGCTCGGGAATATCTTTCTGCGAACCCGCTTCGTTTTGCCCTCTTTGATATAAACTTTCTCTTCAATGGGGACAAGGACACGGAAGATCCTGTCTTCCATACCCATAGTTGCGATCCTCTGCTCAAGGTTCGCCTTGACCTTATTCTCGTAACCGGAATAGGTCTGGACTATGTACCAGCTGCGTTCCTGTGTGTTCCCAAATATTTCGCTCATGCCTAAAAGAGGGCCGCAGCCCTCTTCACCTCCAGGTTACAGTCGAAACTCGAAAGCCGTTTCTGTTTCAGGCTATCGGACAATTTTGGAGAATACTCCCGTGAGAAGCAGATCTACCAGCCCGAGATAGGCTGAAACCATGAAAGTTACCACAATGACTACAAGTGTGGAGTACCACATCTGCTGTTTGGTAGGCCATGTGACTTTTTTCAGTTCAGCTCTTGATTCCCGGATGTAGTCGAGGACTTTTTCCATCACCCCGACCTCCTCATTCTTCAACTTTGATATTTTTTAAACTCTAAATATAAACCAAAAAAAACAAAATGGCAGGCCTGGAAGGATTCGAACCCTCAACCCCCGCATTTGGAGTGCGGTGCTCTAACCAGTTCGAGCTACAGACCTGCGTGCGGAGGTTATTCTACCTTACTTGCACTCCTTATGCAAGGTGTGTTTATCACAGAACTTGCAATATTTCTTTTTTTCAAGCTTTTTTGTAGCCTTTTTTTTGTTCACAAGCGTCACGTAATTGCGGTGCTTGCACACTGTACACTGAAGACCGACGATATCCGCCATTATTCTTTCACTCCATACTAAAAAGTTTTTTAATGGACGGCTGGGTTAGAGCCGCCCATGCTTACGACAGTTAGTCTATTATCTCAGTAACGACGCCGGCGCCGACTGTGCGGCCGCCTTCGCGTACTGCGAAGCGCAGTCCTGGCTGCATTGCGATCGGTACGATGAGGTTTACTTCAAATGTGCTGTTGTCTCCGGGCATTACCATCTCAACGCCTTCTGCAAGCTTAATGTCTCCGGTTACGTCTGTCGTACGGAAGTAGAACTGCGGCTTGTAGCCCGAGAAGAACGGTGTGTGGCGACCGCCCTCTTCCTTCTTAAGTACGTAGACCTCGCCCTTGAAGTGCTTGTGCGGCTTGATGCTTCCCGGCTTCGCCAATACCTGCCCGCGCTCAACGTCGTCTTTGCCTGTTCCGCGGAGAAGTACTCCTACGTTGTCTCCAGCTTCTGCGTCGTCAAGGATCTTGCGGAACATCTCAAGGCTCGTCGCTACTGTCTTAATTGTGTCCTTGATGCCTACGATCTCTACTTCATTCCCCGGCTTGATAAGTCCCTTTTCTACCCTGCCTGTAACAACTGTTCCGCGGCCTGTGATCGTGAAAACGTCTTCGATCGGCATGAGGAAGGGCAATTCAACTTCGCGCACAGGTGTCGGAATATGGTCATCGCATGCCTGCATAAGTTCTTCGATACTTGCAGTCCATTCGTTGTCAGCATCGCTCTCAAGTGCCTTCAGCGCGCTGCCGCGTACGATCGGAATGTCGTCTCCCGGGAACTCGTACTTGTTCAGAAGATCTCTGATCTCCATCTCTACAAGGTCAAGAAGTTCGGGGTCGTCTACCATGTCGCACTTGTTCATGAATACTACGAGCGCTGGTACGTTGACCTGACGTGCAAGAAGTACGTGCTCGCGGGTCTGGGGCATAGGACCGTCTGCTGCTGATACTACTAGGATCGCTCCGTCCATCTGCGCCGCTCCGGTTATCATGTTCTTGATATAGTCAGCGTGTCCCGGGCAGTCGATGTGTGCGTAGTGGCGGCTCTCTGTCTGGTATTCAACGTGTGCTATGTTGATCGTGATGCCGCGCTCTCTCTCTTCCGGAGCCTTGTCGATCATGTCGAACGGCGTAAAGTCCGCTCCGCCATGTCTCGCAAGCGTCTTCGTGATCGCCGCTGTAAGAGTCGTCTTACCATGGTCAATATGGCCTATCGTTCCTATGTTTAGATGCGGCTTGTTTCTTACAAATTTCTCCTTTGCCATTTCTGTCTTGCCTCCTTTAGATATTTCCTGCTTGTTAGATCGTTTGCTATATTTTCAGAAGTTCTTCCGCTACGCTTTTCGGTACTTCGTCATAATGATCAAAGGCCATCGTATACGAAGCTCTTCCGGACGTCTTGCTCCTGAGGTCCGTTGCGTAACCGAACATTTCTGCAAGAGGAACAAAAGCTTTGACTATCCTGGCATTGGCTCTTGAACCCATTTCAGAAATTTTACCTCTTCTTGACGAGATGTTTCCCATGACATCACCCATGTATTCTTCAGGCACTACCACTTCAACATCCATTATTGGCTCCATAAGAACCGGGTCAGCCTTTTTAATAGCTTCTTTGATCGCCATGGATCCGGCTATTCTGAAAGCCATTTCGGAACTGTCGACCTCATGGTAGCTTCCATCGACTATCGCGACCTTAATCCCTATTACCGGGTAGCCGCCAAGAATTCCGTTATTAAGAGCTTCCTCAACACCTTTTTGGGCTGCCGGAATATACTCTTTCGGTACAGAACCGCCAATTATACGGTCTTCCCATTCAAAGCCCCTTCCTCCGGCAAGAGGTTCAACTTCGAGGACTACGTCCCCGTACTGTCCCTTACCTCCGGACTGGCGAACGAACTTGCCCTGGGCCCTTGCGGGTTTCCTGATCGCTTCTCTGTAAGCGACCTGTGGGCGTCCTACCTTTACCTCTACATTGAACTCCCTGCGGAGCCTGTCAACAATGATCTCAAGGTGCAGTTCGCCCATTCCGCTTATCAGCGTTTGTCCAGTTTCCTCATTTACTGCAACATGGAAAGTCGGATCTTCCTCAGAAAGAGCGTCAAGTCCTTTTGCAAGTTTGATCTGGTCCGCCTTGCTCATTGGCTCAACGGAAAGCGAGATAACGGGTTCAGGGAATATAAGGTTCTCAAGAAGTACAGGGTTCTTCTCATCGCAAAGAGTATCCCCCGTCCGTACCTGTTTGAGTCCAGGTATTGCAACTATAAGCCCTGCCTGCGCGTTCTCCAGTTCTTCACGTTTGTTCGCATGCATCCTGAGTATCCTGCCAACTCTCTCACGGCGTCTCGTGTTTGTATTGTAAATTGACATACCGTTTTCGATTGAACCGGAATATACTCTGCAGAAAGCAAGTCTTCCGACAAAAGGATCGACCATGATCTTGAACGCAAGAGCAGAAAAAGGCGCTTCTGCGGAAGGATGGATCAAAATCTCTTTTTCTAAATCATCAGGATCATGAGCTATGAGCGGAGGCATGTCCAAGGGACTTGGAAGATAAGCAACGACTGCGTCAAGGAGCGGCTGCACACCTTTGTTTTTAAATGCCGAACCGCACATGACCGGCACTATGTTGAGACCTATCGCTGCTTTTCTGATGGTCCTTCTGATCATGTCTTCGGGGACTTCCTGGCCTTCAAGATAGAGGCGCATCATTTCATCATCATAATCAGAAAGGTTCTCTATCATTTCAGACCTGGCAATCTCTACCTCTTCTTCAAGCTGAGGAGGTACTTCTGCAAGATGAAATTCTGTTCCAAGCATGTCATCATAGATTATCGCTTTTCTGGCTACGAGGTCCACCATTCCGGCAAAACCGTCTTCCACACCAATTGGTATCTGAATAGGAACAGCTCTCGCACCAAGACGCTTGCGCATCTGGTCTACAACGGAGAAAAAGTCCGCCCCTACCCTGTCCATTTTGTTGACGAAAGCGATCCTGGGAACATGGTATTTGTCAGCCTGACGCCATACTGTTTCTGACTGGGGTTCAACTCCGCCAACTGCACAAAAAACGGATACTGCCCCGTCAAGTACTCTCATAGAGCGCTCAACTTCAACAGTAAAGTCCACGTGCCCGGGTGTATCAATTATATTGATAAGGCAATCGCCCCAGAAACAGGTAGTCGCAGCAGATGTGATCGTGATACCACGCTCACGTTCCTGGTCCATCCAGTCCATTGTTGCAGCACCTTCATGAGTCTCACCCAGTTTGTGCTTACGGCCCGTATAGAACAGAATTCGCTCTGTCGTCGTAGTTTTACCCGCATCTATATGCGCAGCTATTCCAATATTGCGCACTTTACTCAAGTCGATGCCCTGCATCGTCAACACCACCAAACTAAAACTATTTTGAAATTTTTATTCTTTTTACTACCAGCGATAGTGTGCAAACGCACGGTTTGCTTCCGCCATGCGATGCGTATCTTCTCTCTTCTTTACAGAGCCGCCTTCGCCTTTACAGGCATCTGTGAGCTCGCGGGCAAGACGTTCTACCATTGGTATGCCCTTGCGTGAACGAGAGAAATTGATGATCCAACGAATCGCAAGAGCCTGCGCTCTTTCAGGTTTAACCTCTACAGGAACCTGATATGTTGCTCCGCCAACTCTCCTTGGACGTACTTCGACGAGCGGACGAACGTTAGTCATCGCTTTTTCAAATACTTCTGCAGGTTCGATAGTAAGCCTGCTTCCAGCCAGATCCAGTGCTCCATAAAAAATTCTCTCTGCCGTACTCTTTTTTCCGCCGAGCATTATGCAGTTGATGAATTTTGAAATTGCCGGGTTCGCATAAACTGAATCGGGCGGCGTTATACGTTTTTTTACATGTCCTTTGCGTGGCATTTAGGACCTACCTCCCTTTAATAATACAAATTACTTCGGTCTGCGAGCGCCGTAGAGCGAACGGCTCTGACGACGGTTTTCAACGCCGCCGCAGTCAAGAGTTCCCCTGATTATGTGATAACGAACACCAGGTAAGTCCTTTACACGTCCACCACGGACCAGGACTACAGAGTGTTCCTGTAAATTATGTCCTACACCCGGTATATAAGCAGTGACTTCTATTCCGTTAGTAAGACGCACACGTGCGACTTTACGGAGAGCAGAGTTAGGCTTCTTCGGTGTAACTGTATAAACACGCGTACAAACTCCGCGGCGCTGTGGGTTCTCCTGAAGTGCAGGGGCGCTCATGCGACGCCTCTTGTCCTCTCTGCCGTTACGTATAAGCTGGCTTATTGTTGGCAAATAGCTCCCTCCTTCCCTATTAATATATCTTTCTACTTTTTAAGAAGTGCCGCCGCCGCAGTCTTTCTTGTCACGGCGCAAGCTCTTCCCAATTGCAATGATGTTTCTGCCCATTCTACGGGCACTCCTCGTTTTGCGGCCTCTGTCAGTATTTCTGCTTTCAGGGGAATATCCGCTTCTTTAGAAATAAAAATCTTGCTTACTCCATCGGCCTTAAGCTTCCTCAGAACTGAGTTTACCCCAGCTATCCTTCTGGATGAAGCGAGTTCGTTTAAAGGCACACGAACACCTCCTGTGCAAAGGCGCACCAGAGTATATTAACAGCGGAAGCCTCCGGTGTCAATAAACACCTTTGCTTCCGCTGAAAATTTTATTTGATTGTTATTTTTTAGGCAAAACTACTTACCCTAGGAACAGTTATTTGTCAGCTAATGCTAACGTTTCAGCATGTACTGAAACCGTTGGTTCTGCATTTTCGGTGATCTCAACTTTCCTGTACCTCTCAATGCCCGTTCCTGCCGGTATCAGAAGTCCTATTATTACGTTCTCCTTGAGTCCTACCAGGTTATCGACATCCCCTCTTACAGCTGAAGCTGCAAGTACCTGGGCCGTCTGCTGGAACGACGCTGCAGAGAGGAAACTGTCGGTGGCAAGTGCCGCCTTGGTAACGCCGTGCACAACCGGTCGCCACTGTGGCTCTTCTCTAAGGCGCCTTACAAAGGATATCCTCTGTATAAGTTGTTTGAAATCCGAAGGTGCCTGTTTCGGACGAACTGTTATGTCATTTGCCCCTGATGAAGCGATGTTGTCTAGGACTTTACTGGTAATTTCCTGACCTGCTTCTGCGACAATGTTTCCTTTTTCGTCCTTTACATTTTCGAGAAGAACTTTACCAAGCGCTCTCTCAGTCAATACCTGTCTGATGACCTTTTCCCTTGTGATTATATTTCCTTCGCTTTCGATTCCCGATATAGACCCTTCGACTATTCCCCTGACAATTGAACCATCAATGCTGTGGATGATATTTTCGATTACCTCCCCATCAGAGTTAATAGCCTGTGTAAGCGGTTTGCCAAAGTAATGCTCGATCAGAACATGATGCATCGAATCGGTCAGGTTGATATGCTCAGGTGATTTCCAAAGTTTTATTTCGTTAATGTTGTTTGCACTCAATGTCTTTATTGCAAGGGAGTCGACAGGCGCATCCATAGGAATGATCACTTTGCCGTCTTTCTCAACATCGGCAGCAAACCATGCAGCGTCTTCGCTCTCGTCAAGGACATTAGTATCCCTTACCAGCATCGGCCGCGGAGGCATAGCAACGATCTTTGCAAGGTCTGTTGCTGAGAGTCTGGTACCGGCTTTGATAATAACTTCGTCATGTCCTTCAGACGTTAATTCCTTAATAAGCTCAAGCCCTTCCGTTGCCCTTCGGAAGCTTGCATCTCCCAATACTACGCGCAGTTCGCCGTCCTTATCCTGGACCAAAAGTTCCCCTGCTGCTCCGCCCGGCTTTAGCATCTCTCCGAGCGCCGCCTTTGTTATCTGATCCGGGGCATCACTTTCTTTTTTGATAATATCTCCCGGCGCATCAACTATTTTACAGTCCCTGAGGAAATTGTATGATTCATCCAGAGAAGCCTGATTTTGATCCGAGATCACCCTGACGCTATCCTCAAGGTCTTCTTTCCATACCAGCTCACCAGAAACAAAAGAACTGTCTCCTTCTTCCAATACCCGAACACGGTTCACCGGCGCAACTTTGCGCAGTATAGTCTCAATGTGTTTATCATTAATCGAGACACCCTGTGACCGGTAAACTTCCTGGATACCGTCAAGCAGATAATGCTGTACCGCCTCAAGACCCTCTACTTCCAAGAGCTGCTGAGGATCAATGTATCCCTCCGTCAATAACATTCCCTTTGATATAGTACATCCCTCTTCTATTCCTGAGAGCAGGTTCTGGGATGCCGGGATATTATAGGAGATCCTTTCCTCAGATCCGTCTTCTTTGACTACACCAATGATCAGTTTTTTCTTGCCATCCATCTCCCTGATCTCAAGGAGGGTCCCTCCAACTTCAGCAAGAATGGCAACCTTTTTGGGTCTGCGGACTTCGAAAAGCTGTTCTATCCTTGGAAGACCCTGAGTAATGTCTTCTCCTGTAAACTGACGAACTCCTCCTGTATGGAAGGTCCTCATTGTGAGCTGTGTTCCAGGTTCACCGATAGACTGAGCTGCAACGACTCCGACAGATTCTCCTATCGCTACCCTTTTCCTCGTTCCAAGATCCCTGCCATAACAGGCTCTGCATATACCATGCCTCAAACCGCATGTAAGAGGGCTGCGTACCCAGACTGAAGTTATACCAATAGATTCAATGTACTCTGCTTTTTCAGCTGATATCTCTTCATCCCTCACAAGCAGCGTTTCGCCTGTTACTGGATGCGGAAGATCATGGAGGCTAGTCCTTCCCGTGAGCCGCTCAGACATGGAAATAGTAGCCTTGCCATCCTGTTGGAGGAGAGGACGTATTTCAACGCCAAACTGAGTACCGCAGTCTTCTTCCATTATTATCAGGTCCTGGGCAACGTCAACAAGGCGTCTGGTAAGATAGCCAGACTTTGCTGTACGGAGAGCTGTGTCGGCAAGCCCTTTCCTTGCTCCGTGAGTCGATATAAAGTATTCGAGTGTGTTGAGACCTTCCTTGAAGTTGGCTACGATTGGATAGCGTATTATTCGTCCGGAAGGGTCCGCCATAAGTCCGCGGATACCTGCCATCTGAGCTACCTGTCCGCGTGAACCTCGGGCTCCTGAGTCAACCATTATTCTTAGCGGGTTCGTCTCATCCATGCTGTCCATGATTTTATCCGCAATGCGACGTCCGGCATCAGACCAGAGAATATCCTTCTGTCTCATGTACTCATCTTCGGTAAGGATACCCATCTCGTACTGCGATGTTAGGTCCTCTTCCTGCTCAAGCGTTACGTCGAGGATCTCTTTCTTTTCAGGAGGCACTATTACGTCGCCGACTCCCAGGCTTATGCCGCTGTATGTTGACCAGCGATACCCGAGCGTCTTTATCTCGTCAAGCATCTCGACCATAGCGGTCTGTCCTACCTTGTCGTATGCCGTATCCAAAAGTGAGCCCATCTCTTTTTTATTTATGGTTTTGTTGATGTATCTCAGATCCGGATGAAGTGCCGAATTAAAGAGCACACGGCCCGGTGATGTTTCTATCCACTTTCCGTCAACTGTTTCACATTTCCATTCAGGGTCAGCTTTCAGTCTGATCTTCGAGTTAACGTTGACAATTGAATGATCAAGAGATGACATAACATCCTCAACATCAGAGAAGTAAAGTCCCTCTCCCTTAAGTCCATTTCTCATGCTGGTCAGGAAGAAAACGCCAAGGATTATGTCCTGTGTCGGTATGACTACAGGTTTCCCGCTGGCAGGAGAGAGAAGATTGTTTGAAGAAAGCATAAGCACTCTGGCCTCAGTCTGAGCCTCCAGTGAAAGCGGCACGTGAACGGCCATCTGGTCTCCGTCAAAGTCTGCGTTGAAAGCAGTACAAACCAGAGGGTGCAGCCTTATTGCCTTTCCTTCGATGAGGACAGGCTCAAATGCCTGTATCCCAAGCCTGTGAAGGGTAGGCGCACGGTTGAGCATAACAGGATGGTCTTTGATTATCCCTTCCAGTATTCCCCAAACTTCGTCTCTGCCTCGTTCTATAAACCTTCTTGCACTCTTGACATTTGGAGTAAGACCGCTTTCTACAAGCTTATGCATAACAAAAGGCTTGAAAAGCTCAAGCGCCATCTGTTTAGGAAGGCCGCACTGGTATAATTTCAGATTTGGCCCTATTACTATGACAGAGCGTCCTGAATAGTCCACCCTTTTGCCAAGCAGGTTCTGACGGAAACGTCCTTTTTTACCTCTGAGCAGGTCTGTCAGACTTTTTAGCGGCCTATTGCCTGCTCCAAGCACTGCTTTGCCCCTGCGTCCGTTGTCTATTAGGGCGTCAACAGATTCCTGCAGCATCCTCTTCTCATTGCGCACGATGATCTCAGGCGCTTTTAGCTCCTGAAGCTTACGAAGACGGTTGTTCCTGTTGATGACCCTTCGATAAAGGTCATTCAGATCGGAAGTTGCAAAACGTCCTCCGTCCAGCTGAACCATCGGGCGAAGATCCGGGGGAATTACCGGCAGAACAGAAAGAACCATCCATCCAGGTTTGCTGTCGCTCTTTCTGAAATCTTCAGCGACCTGGAGTCTCTTGACCAGTTTCCGCTTCTTTTGGCCTGAGCACTCCGCAATATCTTCCCTGAGGGAGGAGACAAGTAAATCGATATCCATTTGTTCCAGAAGCGTATATACACCTTCCGCTCCGATCCCTGCTCCGAAGGTTTTGTCGTAGGCCGCACAAATAGTTTCTTCCCTCTCAAGGATTATGTCGGCTCTGTCGAAAGGGGACTCTCCACCATTGATAACGATGTAGCACGGGTCTTCCAGGGTCTCTGTCTCTTCTACCGTCTGGAAGCGTTTTGGGTACTTTTGGTTGTAAAGTCTGTATTCACTTTCGGAAATAACATCATTCTTCACAAAAGGCAGGTGAACGACAGAAGTCACTATGAAGGCATCCTGATTGTTCAGGACCGCCCTTTCAAATTTAAGCTCACTGTCTGCCTCTTTCATCGCCTTGATCTTTGATTCAGCGATGATGGCATTGGATACCTGCTCGCCACCTTCTTTAAATATACGGTACGCAGGCTCTGTCTTGAAGAGTTCGTCACCGTACTCGCTGAGGATGCGGTTAACTTGGGATGCAGTTATTACATCACCCTCGTCAACGTTTATCTCTTCAACCTTTGTGATCCGGAAGGCCTCTTCTGCTTTGAACTTGGGATCGTAAAAACGGTGGATACGCTCTTCAGAAGCCGATATGAGCTTGCCCCTGCGGGCAAGATCTATTCTGCGGCCTTCGCTTACCACCTTATAGACCTTCTCCCTCCGGCGTGTGGGAGCAAAATAGACCACCTTTTCGAGCTCTTTTGTAGAAGCTCCCAGCAACAGGCTAAGCCTGCTAGGGATACCTCTGAGATACCAAATATGTACCACCGGAGCTGCAAGTTCAATGTGTCCCATTCTCTCTCTGCGCACGCGGTTATCTGTGACCTCTACTCCGCAGCGGTCACAGACGACTCCTCTGAACTTGGGGCCGCTTCTTTTGTATTTTCCGCAGGCGCATTCATAACTGCGGGTAGGACCAAATATTCGTTCACAGAAAAGTCCGTCTTTTTCCGGCCGGAGCGTCCTGTAATTGATAGTTTCAGGCTTTTTCACTTCACCGCTCGAAAGCTCCCTGATCCTTCCGGGAGAGGATAGTTTTGTCCTTACTCCGGCGATTTCGCGATTTACGTTAGCCATTAGATATCATCCCCCTGGTCGACCTTTTTAGGAGCAACATCACTAAAGAGATCCGTATCCCCATCCCTGAGCACTTCAGCTTCTTTATCTGCATCTGTCTCGTGCAGCTCTAACGGACTGTATTCTGCCGCATGTTCATGGAAGAGATCGTTGTCTATTGTTACTTTTGATGGGCGGCTCAAGCCAAAATCTTCCTCAAGGCTGTCCACTGTAGAATCAGGCTTGAATGACACATGACGCCTTGATTCCCTGCCGCTGTCATCGTCTTCTTCTGAAAGCACAAGCTCTCCAAATGACCCGTCTGAGTATTTAATCTCAACATCCAGACCAAGTCCTTGAAGCTCTTTGATAAGCACCCTGAAACTTTCAGGGACACCAGGCTTGGCAAGATTTTCACCCTTAACTATTCGTTCGTAAGTCTTAAGCCTTCCTCTGATGTCATCGGATTTGACAGTAAGCATTTCCTGGAGCATGTGTGCGGCTCCATATCCTTCAAGAGCCCATACTTCCATTTCACCGAACCTCTGGCCTCCGAACTGGGTCTTACCTCCCAGAGGCTGCTGCGTGATCAGGCTGTAAGGCCCTATCGAACGTGCATGGATCTTGTCGTCGACAAGGTGTATCAGTTTCAGC
>Ga0074197_1000828_pt1 | contig 32909 bp, 26 predicted proteins | sample EPASupsiteSAE305_FD_64526 | JGI IMG/M metagenome (GOLD analysis project Ga0074197, IMG submission 64526) | Bioremediated contaminated groundwater microbial communities from EPA Superfund site, New Mexico - SAE3-05 reassembly with SPADES | ecosystem: Environmental > Aquatic > Deep subsurface >...
GCGGGCCGTGCCTTCAAACAGCATCATCTTGTCCGACACACCGGACTGCTTGACTACCGCCCCCTTCGGCGCGATGGAACCGAACAGCACCGCAATGCCGCCCTCCTTCTTAACCGGCGCCGACAGGGGACGAATCACCTCTTGATCAACATTTTCAATACTTGCCGCCAGTTGGCGAGTGGTCAGACCGAACAGGGTCTGGGTATCAATAACCTTGTCACCCAGCTGCTTCAGCACGCCGCAGACACCGCCGGCAATATCCAGATCTTCCATAAAATGCTTGCCGGCCGGGTTCATGGAGGCCAGCTGCGGGGTTTCCTTCGCCAGGATATCAAAGGTCTCCAGCGGCAGATCCACACCGGCTTCACGGGCAATGGCCAGCAGGTGCAGCACGGTATTGGATGACCCACCCAGGGCCAGGTCAACCCGGATGGCGTTTTCAAAGGCAGCACGGGTCATGATATCCCGTGGCTTGACATCATTGTGCACCAGCTCAACGATCTTCTCTCCCGAGGCAAAGGCGATCCTCCGCTTCATGGCTGATACCGCCAGGGCCGTACCGCAACGGGGCAAAGACATCCCCAGGGTCTCGGTCAGGATCGCCATGGTGTTGGCAGTGAACAGCCCCTGGCAGGAGCCCATACCGGGACAGGCGTTGTCCTCGCAGGCCTGCAGTTCCTTGGCATCAATTACACCGGCCTTGTAACGGGCCATCGCCTCAAAGGTGTCTGTTACGAATGAGTAAGCACGTCCTTCAACCCCCCTGCCGCTCATCATCGGACCGGCAGTCACGATGATACAGGGGATGTTCAGACGGGCAGCAGCCATCAGCATACCGGGGGTGATCTTGTCGCAGTTGGTCAGCAGCACCAGACCATCCAGACGATGGGCCTCCGCCACTGATTCAACCATATCGGCAATCAGTTCACGGGTCGGCAGGGAGTAGTGCATCCCTTTGTGCCCCATGGCAATACCGTCACAGACACCGGGAATGCCGAAAAACTGGGCATAACCGCCACCGCTGTGGATACCTTTTTCAATAAAACGCTCCAGATCACGCATTCCCACATGGCCGGGAATCAGGTCGGTAAAGCTGGTTGCAACCCCGATAAAGGGGCGGTCCATCTGACTCTGGGGTATGCCTGTGGCCTTCAGCAAGGCTCGATGCGGTGTACGCTCCAGGCCTTTCTTAATCATATCACTACGCATGCACAGCCTCCTGCAAAAACTTTGTTTGTTATCGTCAAATCAAGCGGTTGGAAGAAGCATGAACACTAATATATTCATGCTTGCGGTGTCAACCGATGATTCACAACCATGTTCATCAGCAATTTACTATGTAAATGCTTATATTTTATGCTATCTTCAAACACAACATACTGTTTTAGCTGCCATTTATTAAACAATTCAAACAAACAGGCATTACCCATCCGTCATGAAAGGAGTCGTACACTATGCATTTTTCTCTTATGAAACGAGTTGTTGCAGCCATGGCACTCACCCTTGTTGCCGGTACCGTCTTTGCTGAAGATATCCGTATCGGAGCCGGGGCCGCCCCGACAGAAAACATCCTGAAACCGATCCGGGCCGCCTTTGAAAAGGCCAGCGGCATTACCCTCAACACCATCTCCAACGGACCCAAACAGGCCTTTATCGAGCTTGAAAAAGGGACTGTGGATGCAGCCGCAGCAGGTCTGGCCCTGGATGACTGGTGGGCACTGCTCAAGAAAGAGGGGGTCGCGGTAGCAAACCCCGCTGCCTATCAGGGGCAGGTAATCGGCAAGGACCGCGTGGTGGTCATCACCCACAAAGACAACAGACTTCCTGCCCTCTCCAAGGAGCAGCTGCAGGGAATCTTCAGCGGCAAAACCCAGAACTGGAAGGATGTCGGCGGCAAGGATATGCCGATCCTGATTGTCTGGGGCAGCCTGATTCCGGGCACCAACAGCATGTTCAGCAAGGTCGCCCTGGGCGGCACCGCAGTCACCAAAGAGGTGCTTGATGCAACCACGGCCGAAGACGTCAAGGACAAGGTCAAGAGCAACCCTGAAGCGATCGGCATCGGACCGGCAGCCATTGTTGACGACAGCATCTGGTCCCCCAAATCACCGGAAGTTGCCCGCGATATCACCCTGCTCACCAAGGGTGCCCCCTCAGCCAAGATTCAGAAGCTGCTGGGATTCATCAAGGGTGACGGCGCCAGGCTGATCAAGTAATCATTCTACTGCTTCCAGGCCAAGAGGGCATCTCATTTATATGACCATAAAGACCAAACTCACCCTTAATATTGTAATTGTGCTGGCCATCGTGGCAACCGTAGTGGTGACCAGCATCTTCGGGATGCGTTTCATCAGCGGCAAGCTTTCCTACCTGACCCAGAAAAGCACGCCCTACCAGATGCGGACCCTGGAGTTCCAGCGGGAGATTCAGGGGGCCACCGCCACCCTGTTCAAGATCAACACCGCTGCAACCCCGCAGGAGCTACAGAGTTTCAAGGCAGAGGCAGAAAAGGCGCTGGGAGAGGTAAAGTCTTCACAGGAACAACTGGAAAGCCTGACAGCAGGTGGGGCCAGACTGGATACCCATGAATCGTTGCGCACAGTCGCAACAGAACTGTTTGATATCTCGGCCGGCAAGCTGAAGGCGCAGGAGGACGCGGCCAAGGCGGCCGTTGACCTGAACAGGCGTATGGCCGAGGCAACTGCAAAATTGCGCCAGCTGGACAGCAAGATCAGAACCCTGCAGGGCAATCGTACCGGGGCATTCAGCAGTGCCCTGGATGAATCCGGCAAGATCTCCAGCCGCCTGCGCGGGGTGGAGGCGGCACGCCTGCAGCTGAAAGACCTGCAGCTGGCCTTCTACGAAGTACAGCATGCCCAGAAACGCCCCACCCTGCTGATTGCACGGGGCAAGGTCAATGCAGCCGTCAACAAGCTGAACCAGAACGAGCACCTGAAAACCACCAAGGGGGCTGCTGTCGAGATCAAGCTGCTGGCAGAGCGACTGGATGAACTGCAGAAGCTGCAGGGTACCTGGCTGACACAAAAGGATGATGCCGGTAAAGGCAAGGTTGAAGCGGTAAGCCGTGAAATCAGCGAAAAGTTGAATTCCCTTTCCCTGTCCATTGAGCAGGATGCCATCCTGGCCGGAGAAAAATACACGGCAGAGGCCGCCCGCCAGGGCACCATGTTCGGACAATCCAATCAGGCTAACAGCATCCTGATTGCCAACTCTGAACTGATGAGCCAGGGGCTGGCCATTGAAGCCGGTTCAGCCAGACTGTTTACCCTGAAATCCATTCAGGAGATTGACGCGGCAACACCGGCCATCCGGGCTGATTTTGCCAAGGCAGCCAGATCGACTGCGATGCTGGAAAAGGATCTGATCAAACTGGGGGTTAAGGGCGAGCTACAGATGTTGCGCAGTGCAGCAGCTGCCCTGACCGGTATCCAGGGGATGCTGTTGAGCGAAAGCGGTATTGTCGCCACCCTGAAGAAACGGTTTGAGATGGAGCAGAAGGCGGTCCAGTCAGCCCTGAAGCTGCGTGATATCGTTATCAAACAGGCCGAAAAAGGCAAGGAGTCGGTTTCAACGGCCCGGGGCGAGCAGGAAAAGGCGATCGCCTCGGTCAACAAGATCGTCAAGACCAGCATTACCCTGCTGGTGGTCATCAGTATCGCTGCTGCGGTTGCCGGTACCGTGATCGGCGCCTGGGTCTTTAAATCCGTATCTGCACCGCTGGCCCAGCTGATCACGGTTTCCGACCATGTTGCCGGAGGCGATCTGAAAGAGGTACAGCTGCGCTCCACCAAGGATGAGTTCGGCAAGGTACTCTCATCCATGGGGGCCATGGTAACCAACCTGCGGGAGATGGCAGGCAAGATCTCCCGCTCAACTGCAACGGTGGCCAACAGTGCCGACGAGCTGGCCAACACCGCCGGAGAGCTGGAGGCCGACTCCACCAGCCAGACCAGCCAGATTGAGCAGTCGGTCACGGCCATGACAGAAATGGTCCAGACCATCCAGGATGTTTCCCAGAACGCCCTGGCCACCTCTGATGCCGCCGGCAGGATGAAGAATCTGGCCACGGAGGGCAAACAGGCCCTGGATCTCACCTCCCGTGAACTGTTCGCCTTTGCGGAGGTGGTCAAACAGTCGGTTGCCCGGGTTGAAGCGCTGGGCGAACGGTCTGCTGCGATCAACGAGATCGTGAACATGATCAAGGATATCGCAGATCAGACCAACCTGCTGGCACTGAATGCCGCCATTGAGGCAGCCAGGGCGGGCGACAGCGGGCGCGGTTTCGCCGTGGTGGCCGACAGTGTCCGCCAGCTGTCGCAGCGCACCACCGAGTCGGCCGATGAAATCGCCGCCACGGTCAAAGGAATGCAGGTTGAAGTGAGCTCATCGATCACCAGCATGCAGCATGAGCGGCAGGCGATCGACAAAATCGTGGCTGCCGTTGACAGCACCCAGGCTGCCATGGAGCAGATTGTCGGTAACGTGGAACAGGTCTTTGAGATGGTGCAGACCATTGCCACGGCCACCGAAGAGCAGTCGGCCACGGCCGAGGATGTCAACCGCTCGATGCTTGCCATCCACCAGATCACCGGCAAGCTCTCAAACTCGGTTGAGCAGATCAAGCAGACCTCCGAGGCGTTTGATCAGCTGGCCCATGAACTGCAACAGATGGTGGGCTGGTTCAAACTGTAGCCAACGCCATCCATTCACTACAAAAACAGAGGGGGACCAACCGGGTCCCCCTTCTTTTTTCACTGCCGCCTTGAACAACAGGGCTTTGAACGGTATACTTCCGCATTACATTCCGAGACTGTGAGGATACCACATGGACCAGGTAGCACAGCCAAGCGTCAAGGATCTGCAAAAATCATTCATCTACCACCTGCAGCACACCCTGGTGAAAGACAAATATTCAGCCACCAAGGCCGACATGTACCTGGCGCTGGCCTATGCCGTGCGGGATCTGCTGGCAACCCGCTGGCTGGACACCCAGCAGTCCTACTACCTCAAGGACGCCAAGCGGGTCTACTACATCTCGATGGAATTCCTGATGGGACGCACCCTGGGTAATGCCCTGATCAATCTGGGGGTGATGGAGGAATGGGATATGGCCCTGAAGGAGCTGGGGCTGAGTATCGAAGATCTGCAGGAGGTGGAATGGGATGCCGGCCTGGGCAACGGCGGCCTCGGACGTCTTGCCGCCTGTTTCCTGGACTCGATGGCCTCGATGCAGCTGCCGGCCTACGGCTATGGCATCCGCTATGAGTACGGCATGTTCTACCAGAAGATCGTGGATGGCGGTCAGCACGAGGTGCCGGACAACTGGCTGCGCTACCAGAACCCCTGGGAGTTTGACCGTCAGGAGCACCTGCACCCGATCCGCTTTGAAGGCCGGGTGGTGGAGTTTACCGACCGGGACGGCTCAAAACGCTGCTCATGGGTGGACTACTACGAGGTCATGGCGCTGGCCTATGACTTCCCGGTGCCGGGCTACAAGAACAACACCGTCAACACCATGCGGCTCTGGAGTGCCAAGGCCAGCCGGGATTTTGACCTGAACTTCTTCAACCAGGGCAACTACATTGGTTCGGTTGAATCCAAGATGAAGACCGAGAACATCTCCAAGGTACTCTACCCGGCCGACCATATGCTGGAGGGCAAGGAGCTGCGCCTGCGGCAGGAATACTTCCTGGCCTCGGCCACGGTGCAGGATATCCTCTACCGCTTTGCCAAGAAGCATGACAACCTGGCGGAACTGCCGGATCAGGTGGCGATCCAGCTGAACGACACCCATCCGGTGCTGGCCATCCCGGAACTGATGCGGATCCTGATTGACGAAAGGAAACTGACCTGGGAGGCTGCCTGGGAGATCACCACCAGGACCTTTGCCTACACCAACCACACCATCCTGCAGGAGGCACTGGAAAAGTGGCCGGTGCCAATGATCAGCCGCCTGCTGCCGCGTCACCTGCTGATCATCTTTGAGATCAACCGCCGCTTCCTGGAAGAGGTGGAAAGCCGTTTCCCCGGCGACCCCCTGCGGCTGCAACGGATGTCAATTATTGACGACAGCGGTGAGAAGCAGGTACGGATGGCCCACCTGGCCATTGTTGCCAGCCATTCCGTCAACGGTGTTTCTGCCCTGCACAGCGAGATCCTCAAGGATGATCTGTTCCACGACTTCTACGAGGTCTGGCCGGAGCGTTTCAACAACAAGACCAACGGCATCACCCAACGCCGCTGGCTGCGTCACTGCAACCCGCACCTGTCCGACCTGATCAGCGAGGCGATCGGCGACAAGTGGACCACCGACCTGGATGAACTGCAGAACCTGAGGCCGCTGGCAGAAGACAGCGAATTCCGCAGACGCTGGATGGATATCAAACGGATGAACAAACAGCGGCTGGCCGATCATATCTACCAGCGCAACTGCATACAGGTTTCGCCGGACTCCCTGTTTGACTGCCAGACCAAGCGGATTCATGAATACAAGCGTCAACTGCTGAACATCCTGCAGGTGATTGCCCGCTACAACCGGCTCAAGGAGTATCCAGGGCTTGAACTGCCCCCCCGCACCGTGATCTTTGGCGGCAAGGCTGCCCCCTCCTACAGCACGGCCAAACTGATCATCAAACTGATCAACTCGGTCGGCAGCGTGGTCAACAACGACCCGGCGGTCAACCAGCAGCTGAAGGTGGCGTTCCTGGCCAACTACAGCGTCTCGCTGGCAGAAAAGATCTTCCCGGCGGCCGACCTCTCCGAACAGATCTCCACCGCCGGCACCGAGGCCTCCGGCACCGGCAACATGAAGTATGCCCTGAACGGCGCCCTGACCATCGGCACCCTGGATGGTGCCAACATCGAGATCATGGAAGAGGTGGGCAAGGACAACATCTTCATCTTCGGCCTGACCACCCCGCAGGCAGTGGGGCTGCGCTCATCCGGCTACCGTCCCCAGGATTACTACTACCAGCTGCCCGAGCTGAAGACCGTACTGGATCAGATCTCATCCGGCATGTTCTCACCGGGCAACCCCGGCCTGTTCCGCCCGCTGGTGGACAACCTGCTGAACAGCGACTACTACCTGTTGCTGGCTGACTTTGACGCCTACATGGATGCCCAGGCCGATGTGGACCGGCTCTACATGATACCGGATGAGTGGGCCAGAAAATCGATCCTGAACACCGCCGGCATGGGCAAATTCTCCAGTGACCGCACCATTGGCGAGTATGCCCGTGACATCTGGGGCATCAAGCCCCAGCCGGTGGAACACAAAGGGATCCACCACTGGTAATGAACAGACAATCCGCCCTCTTTGATCAATCCCTGACGCCGCCGCTGGCAGAACGGATGCGTCCCCGCAGCCTCGGGGAGTTCTGCGGCCAGGAGCACCTGCTCGGGCCGGGCAAGGCCCTGCGCAAGATGATCGAGGCAGACCAGCTCCCCTCCATGATCTTCTGGGGCCCGCCGGGCTGCGGCAAGACCACCCTGGCCCATATCATAGCCCATGAGACCAGCTCGCGCTTCGTCTTCTTCTCCGCCATCATGGCCGGGGTCAAGGAGATCCGCGAGATCTTCAAGGATGCCGAGGCGCATGCCGCCGGCGGCACCCGCACCATCCTGTTTGTGGACGAGATCCACCGTTTCAACAAGGCCCAGCAGGATGCCTTTCTGCCTGCGGTGGAAAAGGGGCTGGTCACCATCATCGGTGCCACCACGGAAAACCCCTCCTTTGAAGTGATCGCCCCCCTGCTCTCCCGCTGCCGGGTCCTGCGCCTGAAGCAGCTTGAGGCAGGCGAGCTTGCCACCCTGCTCCAGAAGACCCTGCAGGACACCGAAAAAGGGCTGGGAGGCCTGCAGCTTGCCATTGCGGACGAGGCCCTTACCTTTCTGGCTGAGGCTGCCCAGGGGGATGGCCGTAAGGCCTTGAACACCCTTGAAGTGGCAGCCGGGCTGGCCCAGGACGGCCTGATCTCCCTTGAGATCGCCCAGGAGGCGATGCAGCAGAAGGCCTTGCTGTACGACAAAGGTGGCGAAGAACATTACAACGTCATCTCCGCCTTTATCAAATCCATGCGGGGCAGCGATCCCGACGCAGCCCTCTACTGGCTGGCCCGCATGCTGGAGGCGGGGGAAGACCCGATCTTTATCCTGCGCCGGATGATCATCCTGGCCTCTGAAGATATCGGCAATGCCGATCCCCGCGCCCTGCAGATGGCGGTCTCTGCCCTGCAGGCCTTTCAGATGGTGGGGATGCCGGAAGGGCGGATTATCCTGGGTCAGGCCGTCACCTACCTGGCCACCGCCCCCAAATCCAACGCCTCCTACCTGGGGATCGACGCCGCCCTGTCGGAAGTACGCAAATCCGGCGCACTGGAGGTACCGCTGCATATCCGCAATGCCCCCACCAAACTGATGAAGGAGCTGGGCTACCACCAGGGCTACCAGTACGCCCATGACTTCAGCAGCGGCTACGTGCAGCAGGAATACCTGCCGGAAAGGCTGCAGGGCCGGAAGTTCTATGACCCCAAAGGGCTCGGCTACGAGAAGAACATCCTTGAGCGAATGGAGTGGTTGAAGAGGCTGGGGAACAAGGAGTAATCACCGTTTAGTTCAGATGAAGAATCTTACGGGAGGGCACCATGAGCGTCCGCAGCATGCAAGGCAATCCGCACATCTGGGAGCAGTTGGGCTGGGAGGATATGAGCGCCACAGAGCAGCAGCTTTGGAGCGCACTGGGCTGGGATCAGGATCGCTGGGATGACAACAATGCCCCGGCAAGCTCGGACAAGGAATGGAGCGACCTGAACCAGCAGGAGCAGTTTGCCGCCCGCGGCCTCGGCTTTAACGAACAGCTCTGGAATGGCACAGAAGACGAATAAAACCAAAACGGCAGTTCTATATCCACGAAGGACATAAAGTTTCACGAAGATTCAGTAGGTTACAGGATACAAATGATTCACCCAAAAGATTGTTGCTATCTTGGCCTAAACAATTTGTTTTTCTTGGTGTCTCTTCGTGTACTTCGTGGACAATTGTTTTTTCTAGGATACCCAACCTACCGGGAGGAACCCCATGTCAAAACGGATGAAGATCTGTATCAACACCGGCGGCGGCGATGCGCCGGGCCTGAACGCGGTGATCGAGGCGGTCACCATGGCTGCCTACAACCGTCAGTGGGAGGTCTACGGCATCAAGTCCGGTTACACCGGGCTGCTGAACACCGATGAGATCATCCGCCTGACCCCGGAAAAGGTGGACGGCATTGCCAGCGTAGGCGGCACCATCCTGGGTACCACCAACAAGGGCAACCCGTTCATGATGCAGGTCTGTAACGCTGCCGGCGAATGCGAACAGCGCGACCTGTCGGACAAGGTCATGGACAACTTCAGACGGTTGCGTTTTGATGCCCTGGTGGCGGTGGGAGGCGACGGCAGTCTGGAGATCGCCCACCGTTTTGCCGAAAAAGGGATGCCGGTGGTGGGGGTGCCCAAGACCATTGACAACGACATGGGCGGCACCGTGATCACCTTCGGCTTTGACACCGCCGTCAATATTGCCACCGAGGCGATCGACCGGCTGCATTCCACGGCCAAATCCCACGACCGGGTCATGGTGGTGGAGGTGATGGGGCGCAATGCCGGCTTCATCGCCCTCAACAGCGGCATCTCCGGTAACGCCGATGTGATCCTGATCCCGGAAATCCCCTTTGATCTTGAAAAAATCTGCGACAAGCTGATGGAAAACGAACTGAACGGCCGCAAGTACGCCATTGTGGTAGTGGCCGAAGGGGCCATGCCCAAAGGTGGCGAGGTAATCATCAAGGGTGAGGCCGAAGGTGGGCGTCAGCATGTGGTGCTGGGCGGCATTGCCGACTATGTGGCCAAAGAGATCAGCAAGCGCACCGGCAAAGACTCCCGCTCCATGGTGCTGGGGCACCTGCAGCGTGGCGGTTCCCCCACCACCTTCGACCGGCTGCTCTCCCTGCGTTTCGGCGCAGCTGCGGTGCGGGCCATTGAAGCGGGCAAGTTTGACCATATGGTAGCGCTTAAATCACCGGATATCGCCCTGGTACCGCTGGAAGAGGCACTGGGCATTCAGAAACGGGTGGATGTCAACGGCGACACCGTGCTGACCGCACGGGATATCGGGATCTGTTTCGGGGATTAACCGGTTTGCTGGACATTTGAACCACAAGGGATTATACAAGCATTATCAAGAGACACATGAGGATCGCCCATGCGAACCCGGCAACCAAGCCAAACATATCGTACCCACACGAAGACCCCGCCCCAACAGGCGGGGTCTTCGCTTTTTAAGGGTGTAAAGAAATTTTACACTTTTTCATAACACATCAATATCACGCAACAAAACAGCATCGCAAAACCGTATCGGGCGGCCTGTAGGCCTCAAACAGTAAAAGGGGGATATGATGAAAAAAACAGATCGTGGCAGCCGGCTGACAAGGGCATTCTTTGGCCTGATAGCATCGAGCCTTGTGGTGTTTGCCTTCATGATGCTATCCCCCGGTGCGGCCTCTGCTGCAGACGATGCTGAAGGGGATGCGAAACTGCAGGCGATGAGAGCTGACCTTATGTCATGCATGGAGCCGCAAGCAGCTGGGCAAAAGGCAAAAGAGGCCTTTGCAAAGAAATATGACGTCCCCTTAAGTGCGCTTAACGCAAAGCTTTTGGATACGCCCCCCACCTCCAATGGCGGCTGGCCTGAGTGGTGGGCAACCATTGTCTGCAATATTGAGATTTACAGCGCGGTGGGGGGAATTGCCTGGAAAGTGCGGTACGATATGGAGCGGTATTTCGTTATGGATGTGATGCATTACTGCATTGTGTATTCCCAGTACTGTGACCACTACAACTGGGAACAAGGCTGCCTGAAAAAGCACTGCCCCGGCTGCCGTTGACAACAAGGGTTGGAGCGTCCCCCCTCTACTTAATCCATCTACGCGGTGTGTAGGGTGATACCAAATGGCCGTAACAATAATGTTGTTTTTAATACTATCGCTTGCCTTTACCATATCGAGCTTCCTGTTTATGGTGCTTGCATATTTTAACAACAGCAACTCAAGCAAACTGAGTGAGCTAGGCTCAATTGTTTTCTTCATTCAGTACATCAACAACGAACTCCATAACGACAACCAGTCCATCAGGCTCTGTGTAAGAATATTCTGGGCAAGCCTGCTGATAACAGTTTTGACTAAATGGCTTTTGTGAAGTGGAATGGGAAAAGGGGGTAATCCCCACTTCTGCGGGATTGATCAACCACCCACTTTAGGGGGATGAGCGGTTCACGCACGCGCGTGAACCGCTCGATAAGATGTTGTCGGTTAGAAAGTACACAAGATCTTAACGTTAAAAGATCCATTCAAATAGGAGGGAAGATGGCTGACCGAGCAGGCATAAAAAAAGAATACGACAATAAACATTTTCTTGTTGATGAGGCTAAGTTTAGGAAGGTCTGTGACGTAATCCATGAGCATGCTAAGCGTCTTGATTATGAAACGTCTTTGACTATTTATGTGGAGCGTGAGGACAGCTCATATTATGAAACAAAGAATATAGATGAAGTTGTGGCAGACGACAATGTTGCTGGCAAAGAAATCCGGACCATTTTGGTTGAATTAAATAAAGACATTTCTGGAGAAGAAAAGGAAACCCGTGAAACGGATCGTAAACCGGTCGTGTATCTTGCTCTAACTCGGAAACGGGACCCGAATGTTGTTTTTCTTGTGTCAGGAGAAAAACGTGACTGGAGCTTTTTGCTTGCAGACGAGCTGGACAGCCAAATCCAAAGATTTCTAGTCCCACATAACCTTAAATGGCTAACTTCGACATTTGCTAATTTTTCAGTTGTTTTTATCTTTGGCGCTATCATATTGATGTGGTTGATTTGGTTCATTAATCCTTCCGCTGGAACTCTAACAGTTGAACAAATACGTAAATTGTCAAACGAAGAAGCGATTAGAAAGTGTCTTGAACTGCTCAGCAGAAGATATGCAGGGATAGAATATGCGGCTCCTGGCGGAATGATATTTACGGCATTAATGCTGGGCTTAGTTGAGCTCAGACCGGTGTCACGATTAGCATCTAAATTGTCAAAGTCAGTCTTTTATTGGGGAGACATGATTACTGTTAGAGATCGCTTCGTTACCAAAATGACACATTGGAAGTATGGGGTCATAGGAGCGTTTATTGTATCAGTTGTAGCCTCAATAATAGCAAGCAAGTTGCTGAATTAGTAAATCTATAGCAAACGACAACAACGCGCGACAGCGGGCGGGCCGCTGCGCTCTCGGCGTTGGACAGACAAAAACACAAAAAACCGAGATCTAAATGATGCTGAAAACGACCCTAATTTTAATTGCCATCGCGACGGCTCTTGGCTGCGAAAGCCGACAGACGTTTGAAGAACACATGAAGCAGGGATATCAATACTCTGCCGAAGGGAAAACTGAAAAGGCTATCGAAGCATACAAAAAAGCTGTTGCGCAAAAGCCTGACGATTCACATGCGCATGAGGAGTTAGGAAATGCATATTACCAAGAAATGGAGATAGTTTACCGTCGATCTGCAACCAACGCCAAAGAATGGGAGCAGATCAACAAACGAAGTAGCGAATTACGGGATTTGGCAGTAGCAGAATACAAAGAGGCACTCCAAAAGGATAAGGATAATTGGATGATACGCTACAGAGTGGCCGTTGAACTCTTCAACCAGAAAAAATATAAAAAGGCCATTCCCGAATTTCAGCAAACAATCGAATCAAATCCAAAATATGCAGTTGCCTACTCAGTGCTTGCAAGCTCTTACCTTGGGGTTGGACAACATGACCTCGCTCTGAAGAATATTGAGATGGCACACAAACTTGATAAAGACGATGAACACTACTACTTCAGTCTTGGAAAAGCTTACTACTTTATGAACGCTTCCAACAAAGGTTTTGAGATGGAAGCTCGGCTAAAGGCGATGAAGTCGAACTATTATCAGCAACTTGTTGACTACAGATTTTCACACAAGAAAGAACCGTAACGAGGCGCCTAACCCGCAGCGGCACTCGGTCTCCGCTGACGCTCCGCCACTGGCGCCTTGAGACGTTGGCCGTGATGAGATAATGGACACAAGATATCCTAAATTGTCGACGGATACGACAGGAGTGTGTCGCAAGGAAGCTTGACGCTAAACTCCGTGTTTGTTGCTGGAGAGCAATAGAAAGGAGACAGTCACCTTTCCTATCCCTGGCAATCATATAACCAGCGGGACATATGGCGATCACCCCGCGGTTGATGCGTGACCAGCTAATCCGTTATGGAGGAACAAAGCAAAATGACCTCGAAAAAGATCATGATTAGTGGAACAGCCTTACTTTTTACATTAAACCTGCTAAACATCCCAACTCCTGGATACTGTCAACAACGACAAGATGTTCTGCAAATGGTGAAAATTTCTGGTGTGGAGGATGCTCTTCGGAAGTGTGCAAAGATGTACCGGGACGAAGTTAAAAATAACTACCCCAATGCCTCATCTTCTTTCTACAGAGCCTTAGATGCCGATTTAAACAACTATGTTAAAGAAATGAAAGATTACTATATTAACTTGTACAGCAAAAAATTTACCGCTGAAGATATCAAACACATGCTTTCTTTTCTTTCAACACCGACCGGGAGAAAGTTTGCTGCTTTCAACAACGAGGCTTTACCTGAAATAGCTCAAGTTGCCACCGCCAAGACGAAGCAAATAGATGATAACATCGAGAAAAGAAAAGCATCCATAACTTTCGTGTGCTGTTGTTTTGATTATACTCTCCAGCAGTCCCTCAAGCCGTTATCTGGATAAATATGAGAATTTTCGGGCCATCAAAAGAAGAGGTATGGAAAGGCTTCTCCGAGGAGGTCAGCGGCGTCTTTTATGATGGCGGTGTCCGCGACAGTTGGTGGGAAGGAGAAAGTGGCGTCCTTTTATCGCACAAAGGATTGGAAATTAAGTTCGACACCTACCAGGACGTTTTCGACAGGATGTTACCTCAATACACTCGCATTCGGACCCGCTACCGCTCATCAAACCCTCTGAACTTTACCATCAGGCACAAAACATGGATCGACCTGCTTATCGGATTGCGACCCGGCTATTTTGTCAAGACCGGCGACACTGAATTTGACTGGGGTTTTTCATGTAGAGCATCTGAAAAATCAGTACTTCGAGCGTTACTTTCTTTTTCAATTATTCGTCACCTCGTCAAAGAGATCTCTACGCTGGAATTGAAGAGCCGTGACAAAGAGGGATGGGGGATTTTTAGCAATGATTTTCCAAATGGCACTTTAGAGCTTTACCTTAGAATCCCGGGAGTCGAGAAAGACTGCAAAAAGCTGCGCTTACTCTATCATTTGTTTACCGAGGTGTTGGATCGGTTGGCTGAGATAGGGGCACGAACCGAGGTCAGATAATACTCCCCTTTTCCCATTTACATTAAATCGCCTCCCTTGGTGGCCGATCCACGGCTTATACAACCGGCCTCAAAAACTCGCACCGCTTCACCGTTGCCGCCAAAACGCAGTAGACTTTTGCTACGCCAATGAAAAATCTACGCGACCTGCTTGCATGCCACCCATAACCGCGCTATCGTTCATGGCACAAAATCACCAATTGAATTGTTATCCCTTGAGGAGAATTCCATGAAGCGACTTGCCATTCTGACCAGCGGCGGTGACTGTTCCGGCATGAACGCCACCATCCGGGCTGCAGCCCGCACGGCCATTGCCAATGATGTTGAGATGATCGGCTACCGCAAGGGGTATGCCGGACTGCTCAAGAACGAGTATATCGTGCTGGACAGCATGGCGGTGTCAGGCACGCTGCAGCGGGGTGGCACGTTTCTGCAATCGGCCCGTTCTGCCGAGTTCCGCACCGAGGAAGGACGCAAGAAGGCGCTGGACAACCTGATGAAGGAACGGGTGGAAGGGCTGATCGTGGTGGGGGGTGACGGTTCCCTGTCCGGCGCCCTGGCCCTGGACAAGATGGGCTTTCCGGTGATCGGCATTCCAGCCAGTATTGACAATGACATCGCCTACACCGACATGGCGCTGGGGGTGGATACGGCCCTGAACAATATCATTTATGCGGTGGACTGCATCAAGGATACCGCCTCATCCCATGACCGGGCCTTTATTGTTGAGGTGATGGGCCGCAACTCCGGCTACCTGGCCTCCACCGCCGCCATCGCCACCGGGGCCGAGTTTGCGATTGTGCCTGAGGTGGAGCTGGACCTGACCGACATGTGCCACCAGTTGCGGCGGCGCTATGAAGAGGGGCGCACCAATGCCCTGATCATCATGGCGGAAGGGGCCGGCCATGCCCAGTCCATTGCCGACGGGATCAAGGATGCGGTGGGGTTTGAGACCCGCGTGACCGTGCTGGGGCATTACCAGCGGGGCGGCGCTCCCTCGGTCTTCGACCGTCTGCTGGGCAGCCGTTTCGGCAGGAAATCGGTGGAGCTGCTGCTGTCCGGCACCAAGGGGGTGATGGTCGGGCTGTCAGCCAATTCACTGACCACCACCCTGCTTGAGATGGTGGTCAAGGGCGGCCAGAAGAAGCTGAATGATGACCTGCTGCGGATGGCCGACATCCTGGGGATTTAAGCGTGAGACGGACAAAAAAACTTTTCAGAACCCGTGCCTCCAAGGAAGGTCTGCCACCGGGCAGCCTGATTCATATTGGTGAGGCACCGGCAGATGCAGTCAGCGTCTCGGTCTTTTCCTATGGTGAACAGGGGTTGCAGGAGACCTGCTCTGAAACCGTTGATCTCAGCCTCATCAGACCGAAACCGGACGGTGTGGTCTGGGTGGATCTGGAGGGGGTGCATCAGGTTGAGACGGTCCGCAGCCTGGGCGAGGCCTATAACCTGCATCCCCTGGTGCTGGAGGATATTGTCAGCACGGTGCAGCGTCCCAAGGTTGAGGATTATGATGACTACCTGTTTGTGGTGGTCAAGATGCTACTGCCCCTGCCGGACGGCGATTTTGCCGCGGAACAGCTGAGCCTGGTGCTGGGCAGGGGGTACGTGCTGACCTTTCAGGAGGGGATCCGGGGCGATGCCTTTGAACCGGTCCGGGAGCGGATCCGTTCCGCCAAGGGCAAGATCCGCACCCTGGGGGCAGACTACCTGCTCTACACCCTGCTTGATGCGGTGGTTGACCGCTATTTTACGGTGCTGGAAGGGTTCGGGGAGCGGCTGGTCAATATCGAGGAAGAGGTTGCCATGCACCCCCATCCCCGTACCCTGGTGCAACTGAATGACCTGAAGAAAGAGGTGATCTACCTGCGCAAGTCAACCTGGCCGCTGCGTGAGGTGCTGTCGTTCCTGGAACGGGACGACACCGACCTGATCAGCGATGCCACCCGGCTGTTTCTGCGGGATGTCCATGACCATGCGGTGCAGACCATTGACACGGTTGAGACCTTCCGGGACCTGCTTTCCGGCATGCTGGATCTCTACCTCTCCAGCCTCAGCAACCGTACCAACGAGATCATGAAGTTCCTGACCATCATCGGCACCATCTTTATCCCGCTGACCTTTGTGGTTGGCCTCTACGGCATGAACTTCAAGTATATGCCGGAGCTTGAGTGGCACTACGGCTACTTTGCCGTGCTGGGCCTGATGGTGGCGATGACCGTGGGGATGATCTTCTACTTCAAACACCGGAAATGGCTGTAACCCCCGCACGCATGCCCGCACCGATCCACCACAAGCTGCTGGATGCCATCCGGCGCTTCAACCTCTGCCGGCCCGGTGACTGCCTGATTGTCGGGGTCTCGGGCGGTGCCGACTCGGTGGCACTGCTGGACCTGCTGGCCACCCTGCCCGGCTTTCCGCTGACCCTGGTTGTGGCCCACCTGAACCACTGCCTGCGCGGCGCAGAAAGCGATGGCGACCAGCAGTTTGTCCAGCAGCTGGCAGAGCGTTATCAGTTGCCCTGCGAACTGCGTTGCGTTGATATCAGCCAGCTGGCACGGCAGCAGCGCCTCTCCCTGGAGGAGGCCGGACGCACGGCGCGCTACGCATTTTTTGACGAGCTGCGGACCAGGCACCATGCCGCTGCCATCGCGGTTGCCCACCATAGCGATGATCAGGCTGAGACCCTGCTGCTGCGGCTGCTGCGTGGTGCCGGTACCACCGGGCTGTCTGCCATGGCGCCGCTCAACCGGGACGGGATTATCCGGCCACTGCTCGGGATCAGCCGCCAGGAACTGCGGGAACACCTGACCGCCCGTGGGCTGGTCTTCCGGGAGGACAGCAGCAACACGGATCAGGCCTACCTGCGCAACCGGGTCCGCCATGAACTGCTGCCGCTGCTGCAGGAGTACAACCCTGCCATTGCAGAGCGGCTGTCAGCCACCGCCAGCCTGTTGGGGGAGGACGAGACACTGCTGCTCCACTGCACGGAGACAGCCTTCAGACAGCTGGCCTGCAGCGGTACCGGCTGGAACGCTCTGGCGCTGGCCGGGCTGAGGCAGCAGCCGCACGCGCTCAGGCTGCGCCTGTATCGCATGGCAATTGCATCACTGCGGGGCCATCAGCAACGCTTTGAACTGCGCCACTACCAACTGCTGGACCGGCTGTTGCTGGAGGGCAGCACCGGCGCCGGCCTGAACCTGCCGGGCAGGCTGACCGCCCTGTTGACCGCTGACCGGCTGCTGTTTGCCCCCAAAGAGCTGTTGCAACCTGTCCCACCCTGCAGTTGCACTATTGCAGGCACCGGCAGCTATGAGCTTGGCAACGGTCTGACCCTTACGGTTGAAGTTGCGTCGTCACCGGCATCCTGGCACGATCTGTCTGCAGCGGTCTGTTATGTCGACCCGGAGCTGGCCTCCTTCCCGTGGCAGGTGCGCCCGATTATTTCCGGCGACCGGATGGAGCTGATGGGCAGCACAGGCAGCAGATCGATTCAGGATCTTCTGACCGACCTGAAGTTTCCCCGCCACCTGCGCCCGTTCCTGCCGCTGGTCTGCCACAACAATTGTCCGCTCTGGTTGGCCGGTATCCGCCGCAGCCGTCATGCCCTGGTTCCCCTCAACCATCTGCAGGCGATCCGCATCACCCTCTCAGGCCAGGATCAGCTCCCGCTGTTCCCCTGACTCCCCAGGGCCTCAATTCTTAAAAGCCTTGTCGTTGAAGCATAAAGTATGTTAATTTTCCTCAATTTCGCCAGATACTCGAATACACTTAGTTGTTCCGCTCGTGGAGGATTAACTCTTGAACCAGTTCTACAAAAACCTCGCCCTGTGGCTGGTCATCAGCCTGATGATGATCATGCTGTTCAACATGTTCCAGAAGCCGCGCGTTGTTGAAGACAAACTCAGCTTCAGCGAACTCATGACCCAGATTGATGACAACCGGGTCAAGTCGGTCATCCTGCAAGGCAACGACCTGACCGGCAAATACCTGGACAAGGACAACAAGGAAAAGGCGTTCCGCAGCTACAAGCCCACCTTTGATGCAGACCTGACTGAAAAACTGCTGGAAAAGAAGATCACCATCCAGGCCAAACCGGAAGAGGAGCGGGTCTCCTGGTTCTCAATCTTCATCTCCTGGTTCCCGCTGCTGCTGCTGGTGGGGATCTGGATCTTCTTCATGCGCCAGATGCAGATGGGAGGCGGCAAGGCCATGTCCTTCGGCAAGAGCCGCGCCAAGCTGCTGACCGAGGCCCAGGGCAAGATCACCTTTGAAGATGTGGCCGGCATTGAAGAGGCCAAGGAAGAACTGGAAGAGATCATCGCCTTCCTGAAAGAGCCCAAGAAGTTTACCGCCCTGGGTGGCAAGATTCCCAAAGGGGTGCTGCTGGTGGGCCCTCCCGGTACCGGCAAGACCCTGCTGGCCCGTGCGGTGGCCGGTGAGGCCGGAGTGCCGTTCTTCTCCATCTCCGGCTCCGACTTTGTAGAGATGTTTGTCGGCGTGGGTGCCAGCCGGGTGCGTGACCTGTTCCTGCAGGGCAAGAAAAATGCCCCCTGCATCATCTTTATTGATGAAATCGACGCAGTCGGACGTCACCGCGGTGCCGGACTGGGCGGCGGTCATGACGAACGTGAGCAGACCCTGAACCAGCTGCTGGTGGAGATGGACGGGTTTGAGTCCAACGAAGGGGTGATCCTGATCGCCGCCACCAACCGCCCTGACGTGCTTGACCCGGCCCTGCTGCGTCCCGGCCGTTTTGACCGCCAGGTGGTAGTGCCCCGCCCGGATGTCAAGGGGCGGGAACAGATCCTGACCGTGCATGCCAAAAAGGTTCCGCTGACCTCAGAGGTTGACCTTGGGGTGATTGCCCGCGGAACCCCCGGTTTCTCCGGCGCCGACCTGGCCAACCTGGTCAACGAGGCGGCCCTGCTGGCAGCCCGTAACAACAAGACCTCCGTGGATATGCAGGACTTTGATGCTGCCAAGGACAAGGTGTTGATGGGTGCCGAACGCCGCAGCATGGTGATCTCCGACGAGGAGAAGAAGAGCACCGCCTACCATGAGGCCGGTCATACCCTGGTGGCCAAGATGGTGCCGGGCAGCGACCCGGTGCACAAGGTATCGATCATCCCCCGCGGCCGTGCCCTGGGTGTCACCATGCAGCTGCCGATTGAAGACAAGCACAGCTACAACCGCGAATCCCTGCTGGGCCGGATTGCGGTGCTGATGGGCGGCCGCGCTGCAGAGGAGTTGATCTTCAAGACCTTTACCACCGGCGCCGGCAACGACATCGAGCGCGCCACGGAAATGGCCCGCAAGATGGTCTGCGAATGGGGCATGAGCGACCTGATGGGACCGGTTTCCCTGGGCAAGAAGGATGAGTCGATCTTCCTGGGCCGCGACATGGCCATGCACAAGAACTTCAGTGAAGAAACCGCCATCAAGATCGATGAAGAGATCAAGCGGATTGTGGACGAGAGCTACACCCGCGCCATCACGATCCTGCGTGAACATGAAGAGCACCTGCATCAGCTCTCGCTCTGCCTGATCGAGAAGGAAAACCTGACCGGCGCCGAGGTTGACGACATCATTGCCGGCAAAGGACCAATCTGTACCGGCAAAAAGGCTGATGAACCGGCTCCGCCTGCTGCAGAAACGACCGCAGAGGCCGTTGAAGAGCCGCAAAAGCCGGTGGATATTCAGGCGTGACCGACACGCAGGGCCCTGGGGCACAAACTGCTGGGCGCGTGTCGTTTGTGCGCGCCCTGAGCCTCACCTCCCCTGCGGCGGCACAAAAAGAACTGGAACGAATCGGGGTTGATCCGGCCGGCATCGTCCGGATGCTCCCCAAACTGGAACAGCAGGCCCTGCTGGTACCGCAGGTCCGGGCTGCAGCCGCCAACATCCTGAAGCAGGAGATGCTCTCCCTGGGGGGCGATGCTGCGGTGGCACGGGGTACCGTGGCCTGTTCAGTCAGCAGTACCGACGTGTTGCTGATCGGCACCCGCAAACAGCTGCTGCTGCTCTGCAGCAAACTGGCAGGACAGCCCTTCGGCCTCAAGGCCCTGGCCCTTGAGATTGCGGCTTTTCTGAAAACCGTTCAGCATCCGCCGGCCTGCTGGCAGACCTCCAGGCGTCAACTCTCTCTGGAGCGGCCGCTGATCATGGGCATCCTGAATGTCACCCCGGATTCCTTTTCCGACGGCGGTTGCTACGCTACAATTGAAAAGGCGGTTGAGCGGGCCCTGCAACTGGAGGCTGAAGGGGCTGACCTGCTTGACATCGGCGGAGAAAGCACCCGGCCCGGGGCACCGCTTATTTCTGCGGAGCACGAGCTCTCACGGGTACTGCCGGTGATTGAGGCGCTTGCCAACAGGCTCACCATCCCGATCTCGATCGATACCTGGAAAAGCAGCGTGGCTGAGACCTGTCTGTCTGCCGGGGCAGAGATCATCAATGACATCAGCGGCCTGAACTTTGACCCTGATCTGGCAGCGGTGGTTGCCCGGCATCAGGCCGGTCTGGTCGTGATGCACACCCGGGGCACTCCCCAGCAGATGCAGCAGGATACCAGCTACGCGGACCTGCTGGGTGAGGTGGCGGCCAGCCTGTTGCAGTCGGCTGCAACTGCCCGTGCTGCCGGCATCACCCAGGCACAGATCTGCCTGGACCCCGGCATCGGCTTTGCCAAGGATCTGCACGGCAATCTGGAACTGCTGCGCCGGCTGCCTGAACTGGCAAAGCTTGGCTACCCGTTGCTGGTGGGAACCTCACGCAAGGCCTTTATCGGCAGGGTTCTGCAGCGGGAGGTTGCTGCCGACCGGCTGTTCGGCACTGCCGCCACCGTAGCCCATGCCGTAACATCCGGCGCCCGGATAGTGCGGGTGCATGATGTGCAGGCCATGAGAGATGTTGCCCTGATGGCCCACGCCATCAACACCCGCTAACCCTGTACCCCCGAGACGACCAATGAGCTGCCCCATCGACCTTACCGGCATCAGTGACAGCATTATCCTGGCCGCACTGATCTATCTCTTTTCCCTGCTGATCCGGCGTGACGTTGCCCTGCGCCTGCTGGGGGTAATGGGGGTTCTGGTCGTCTTCTCACTGATCGCCCGCCTGATACAGGTTGCCCCGCTGATCCGCGTCATTGACGTGATTATTCTCTCCATGCCGGTTGTCCTGGCGATCATTTTCCAGAACGACCTGCGCCGCGCCCTGCTGATGCTGGGCAAGCGCCAGCAGCAGACAGCGGATCAACCGGCGGAGGACGGGGCGGTGGATGAGGTGCTGCGGGCACTGGCCGACCTGGCCAGCCGCCAGATCGGCGCCCTGATTGTGGTGGTCAGACAGCAGCCGATTGAACACCTGATCCAGGTGGGAACCGACATCGACGCCAAGGTCACCAGTGAACTGCTCAATTCCATCTTCCTGCCCTACTCGCCGATCCACGACGGTGCCGTGATCCTGCACAAGAGCAAGATCACCCGTGCCGGCTGCCTGTTGCCGCTTTCCCACAATCCTGACATCTCGAAAAGCTTCGGCACCCGTCACCGGGCAGCCCTGGGACTTTCAGAGCTTTCCGATGCCCTGGTGCTGGTGGTTTCGGAGGAGACCGGCAAGATCTCGGCGGTCCATGACAGCAAGATCACCTACGACATCGACCAGAGCGACCTGAAAAAACTGTTAAAAAAGGCCATGGCGCACCATGGCTGAGGAGCATAAAGGAGTGTATTATCTATGAAAAAACTGTTCGGCACCGACGGCGTCCGCGGCGTTGCCAATATCCACCCCATGACCACGGAAACCGCCATGCAGCTGGGACGGGCCGCCGCCTATATCTTCAAGAGCAGCAGCCGGCGCCGCCATAGAATCGTGATCGGCAAGGACACCCGCCTTTCCGGCTACATGCTGGAAAGCGCCCTGGTGGCAGGAATCTGCTCCATGGGGGTGGACGTGCTGCTGGTGGGGCCGCTGCCCACCCCCGGCATTGCCAACATCACCAAATCGATGCGGGCTGACGCCGGTGTCGTGATCTCCGCCTCCCACAACCCGTTTCAGGATAACGGGATCAAGTTCTTCTCCGGCGACGGTTTTAAACTGCCGGATGAGATCGAACTGAAGATGGAAAAACTGCTGGACTCAAAGAAGATCGAGGCGTTACGTCCCACCGCCACCGAGGTGGGCAAGGCATTCCGGATTGATGATGCGGCCGGACGCTACATTGTGTTCCTTAAAAACAGCTTCCCCCCGGAGCTGGACCTGGCCGGTCTCAAGATCGTGCTGGACTGCGGCAACGGTGCCGCCTACAAGGTGGCGCCGGCAGTATTTGAAGAGCTGGGGGCCGAGGTGATCCCGCTGGGGGTCAAGCCCAACGGCACCAATATCAATGCCGGCTGCGGCTCGCTGCACCCGGAGGTGATCAGCGAGGCGGTCAAACAGCACCGGGCCGATATCGGCATTGCCCTGGACGGTGACGCTGACCGGGTGATTGTCTGCGATGAATTCGGCAATGAGGTCAACGGTGACCAGATCATGGCGATCTGCGCCACCGACATGATCGCCCGTAAACAACTGAAAAAGAAGACCCTGGTGGCCACGGTCATGAGCAACATGGGTCTGGATATCGCCCTGCGCAAGGTGGGGGGCAAGATCATCAAGACCGCCGTAGGCGACCGTTATGTAGTGGAGGAGATGCGCAAAGGAGGGTATAATCTGGGGGGTGAGCAGTCCGGGCACCTGATCTTTCTGGACAACAACACCACCGGTGACGGCGTGCTGGCGGCACTGCAACTGCTGGCCGTGATGCGCCGCCGGGAAAAGCCGCTCTCGGAACTGGCAGAGGTGATGATCCCGCTGCCCCAGGTGCTGGTCAACGTACGGGTCAGGGAACGGCAGGATATCATGACCATTCCCCCGGTTGCCGTTGCCATCAAAGGGGTTGAGGAAAAACTGGGCAATGAAGGCAGGGTCCTGATCCGCTACTCCGGCACTGAACCACTGCTGCGGATCATGCTGGAAGGGCAGGACAAATACGAAATAACCGGATGGGCCAACGAGATCGCCGATCTGGTCAGGCAGCAGATAGGAGAGAAGTAGCATGGCAAAGCTGGGCTTGAATGTTGATCATATCGCCACGGTACGGCAGGCCCGCGGAGGGAGCGAGCCGGACCCGGTCACCGCTGCAGCTATCGGTGAACTGGCCGGGGCCGAAGGGATCACGATCCATCTGCGGGAGGACCGCCGCCATATCCAGGATCGCGACCTCGAGATCCTGCGCAGGACCGTACAGACCAAACTGAACCTTGAAATGGCCGCCACCGACGAGATGGTGGGGATCGCCTGCCGGATCAGGCCGGAACAGTGCACCCTGGTGCCGGAAAAACGTCAGGAGCTGACCACCGAAGGCGGCCTGGATGTACTGGGCAACCTGGCCGGCATCACCAAGGCGACCGCCCGTCTGCACGAGGCAGGGATTGTGGTCAGCCTGTTTGTTGATCCAACCGTTGAGCAGATCAGGGCCTCAAAGGAAAGTGGTGCCGATGCGATTGAGATCCATACCGGCCGCTATGCGGAGGCCCGCAATGAAAAGTCCCGCCACCATGAACTGGCTGCGATCCGGGAGGCAATCAGGCTGGGCAATGAGCTGGGGTTGACCGTGCATGCCGGGCATGGCCTGAATTACGTCAACATCCTCCCCCTGACCGGGCTGGCCGGCATTGAAGAGTTCAATATCGGCCACAGCATCATCTCCCGTGCCATGCTGGTGGGCCTTGACCGGGCGGTACGCGAGATGGTGGCGCTGATCCGCCGGCCATGATCCTCGGTATCGGCATAGACACGGTTGAAATCAGCCGCTTCCAGCGTTTTCTGGATGAAGGCAACCAGGCCTTGCTGAACCGTCTCTTTGCCCCGGCCGAGCAGGAATACTGCCGTCCCAGGAAACAGGCTGCCTCCTGCCTGGCCGCCCGCTTTGCCGCCAAGGAGGCCTTTGTCAAGGCACTGGGGACCGGGCTGCGGGACGGCATCTGCTGGACCGAGATCGAAGTCGGCAATGATCAGCTGGGCAAACCGTTTCTGAAACTGTCAGGACGCGCCCTGCAGCTGTTTTCGGAACAGGGGGCTACAGCCGCACACCTGTCACTGTCCCATGATGGTGGCCATGCGGTTGCGCAGGTCATACTGGAGGCGCCATGAAGATCGTCACCGCCCATACCATGCAGGAGCTGGACCGTCGCGCCATTAACGAATACGGTATTCCCGGCCGTGACCTGATGGAACAGGCCGGACAGGGCTGTGCCGAGCATATCCTGGCCGCCTATGGTACCCGGAGGAGCAAACGGGTCGTAATCCTGGCCGGCAAAGGCAACAATGGCGGCGACGGGTATGTGATTGCCCGCTGCCTGCTGGAAAAAGAGTGGCAGGTGCTGGTGATCGTGCTGGCTGATCGGGACAGCATCCACGGTGATGCTGAAACCAATCTGGTGCGGCTCCCGGAGGAGATCGTAAGTTTTTGTCCCGGCGACGGGGAACTGACCGAGAAACATGCCGACGACATCCAGCAGGCCGATGTGCTGGTGGATGCGCTGCTGGGGACCGGTCTGCGCAGTGACCTGACCGGGGTCTATCTGGAGGCGGTGGAACTGATCAACACGGCGCCGGGCAAAGTGGTGGCGGTGGATATTCCCACCGGTATCCACGGCACCACCGGCCGGATTCTGGGAAAGACCGTCCATGCCAACATGACGGTCACCTTCGGGATCGCCAAGCTGGGCCACGTGCTCTACCCGGCTGCCGAGCATGTAGGCAGACTGGTCATCGTGGATATCGGCATTCCGCCCCAGCTGATGCAAGAGGCGGTAGGCTATGACTTTTTGAACGAAAAACTGATGGCCCCGCTGGTGAAACGCCGTGACCGCCAGGCCCACAAGGGAACCTACGGCCACTGTCTGATCATTGCCGGATCAACCGGCAAGACCGGCGCAGCCGCCCTGGCAGCAAACAGTGCCGTCCGGACCGGTTCCGGCCTGGTGACGCTTGCCGTACCGGAAAGCCTCAATCAGATCCTTGAGGTGAAGACCACCGAGGCGATGACCCTGCCGCTGCCTGATGCCGGCAGCGGACACCTGACGACCCACGCCATTGCCCTGCTTGAAAAGTACCTGCCGGGCAAAAACGCCCTGGCGATCGGTCCGGGGATCGACCGCCGCCCTGCCGGTGTCACGGTGGTACAGAACCTGGTGGAGAATATTGCTCTTCCGATGGTGATTGATGCCGATGGCCTGAATGCCCTGGCCGAAGACACGACGGTGCTGCACCGCAGGCGCTCCCAGAACATTGTCCTGACCCCCCACCCCGGTGAGATGTCCCGCCTGCTGGGCTCTTCCATCCCTGATGTGGCTGCCATCCGCATCTCGGTTGCCCAGGAGTTTGCCCGTACCTTCGGGGTGTATGTCGTCCTGAAAGGGGCCCGGACCATCATTGCCGCGCCCAACGGCATGGCTGCCATCAACGGCAGCGGCAACCCCGGCATGGCAAGCGGCGGCATGGGGGATGTACTGACCGGCATTATCGTATCGCTGCTGGGCCAGGGCTACTCAACCTGGAACGCCTGCCGCCTGGGGGTATTCATCCACGGCCTGGCCGGTGACCTGGTGGCCATGGAACAGGGCGAAATCGGCATGACCGCCACCGACCTGATGGCCCGGATTCCGCTGGCGCTCAACCGGCTCCTGAACCTTCCCGCTAACTATCATCAACCCGTTTAAACCAAGGAGCGACCCATGAAAACTGTTGCCGAGATCATGACCAAAGAGGTGCTCACCGTAGGTACCGAAACCACCATCCGCGAACTGGCCGAGCTGTTCGTCACCCACCGGATCAGTTCACTCCCGGTAGTTGATGCCGCAGGGGCCCTGATCGGTATCGTGACTGAATCAGACCTGGTTGAGCAGAGCAAAAGTGTGCATCTGCCGACCGTGATCAGCCTGTTTGACTGGGTGATCTACCTTGAGTCAGAAAAGACCCTGGAAAAAGAGCTGAAAAAGATGGGGGGCAGAACCGTTGCCGACATCTATCAGCCGGAGGCGGTCTCCATCGCCCCGACTGCCTCTCTCAGCGAGGCTGCCGACCTGATGAGCGCCCATCACACCAACGCCGTACCGGTACTTGAAAACGGCAGGCTGGTGGGGATCGTGGCACGTATCGACATCATCCGCACCCTGCTGGTGTAGGGAAACGCATGTCCTGTCCGGTGACGTCGCTGGTGGTTGAAACCGGCTCTCCAGAACAGACCGAGGCAGTGGGAACCAGTCTGGGCAAGCTGCTTGAGCCAGGTGACGTGGTGACCCTGTCCGGTGAACTGGGGGGCGGCAAGACCTGTTTTGTGCGTGGCGTGGTCGCATCGCTGGCGCCTGCCGGCAAAGAGCTGGTGGCCTCCCCCACCTTTGCCATCCTCAATGAATATCCGGGGCAGCCGCCGGTGCTGCACTACGACTGCTACCGTCTGCGCGGCAGTGACGATGCCGTGGAATTAGGGATTGAAGAACAGCTCTGCGGAGACACTGTCTGTCTGATTGAGTGGCCGGAACGGATAGCAGCCGTCCTGCCGGATGACCGGCTTGAAGTCCTGTTTGAATATGCCGGTGACACCCGGCGCTGTATCACCTTTTTGTCCCATGGTTGCCGTGGGGCCAAACTGCTGGCGCAGCTTGCTGCCATCGCTGATTCCTGTAAAAAACCCTTGTCTGAGGAACAGCGTTCTGCTATGTAATAGCCCTTTCATCTTTGAACTGTTCTGCGAAGGAGCAACAGTATGGCACTGGTAGTCCAGAAATATGGAGGTACCTCGGTCGGCACCACGGACCGAATCAAGAATGTCGCCAAGCGGATCATCAAGACCTATGAGGCCGGTAATGAGGTGGTGGTGGTGGTTTCCGCCATGTCAGGCGAGACCAACAAACTGGTGGCGCTGGCCAATGACATGGTGGATATCCCTGACAACCGCGAATACGACGTGGTGGTTGCCACCGGAGAGCAGGTCACCATCGGTCTGCTGTCAATGTACCTGAAGTCACTGGGCTACAAGGCTAAATCCTATATGGGCTGGCAGGTGCCGATCATTACCGACAGCACCTTTTCCAAGGCCCGGATCGAAAGCATTGACGACACCAGGATGCGCGCCGACCTGAAAGCCGGCAATATTGTGGTGGTGGCCGGTTTCCAGGGCATGGACAAGGACGGCAATCTGACCACCCTCGGCCGCGGCGGTTCCGATACCTCGGCGGTGGCGCTTGCAGCGGCCCTCAAGGCTGATGTCTGCGAGATCTACACCGATGTTGACGGTGTCTACACCACCGACCCCAACGTCTGCAAAGAGGCCCGCAAGGTTGAGAAGGTTTCCTACGACGAAATGCTGGAGCTGGCCAGCCTTGGTGCAAAGGTGCTGCAGATCCGCTCGGTTGAGTTTGCCAAAAAATTTAATGTGGACATCCATGTCCGCTCTAGTCTGAATGAAAACACCGGTACCATGGTTACCAGGGAGGATAAGGATATGGAAGGGATTCTCGTTTCCGGGGTTGCGTACGACAAGAATGAAGCCAAGATTGCCGTACTGGGAGTACCGGACAAACCGGGCATTGCAGCACAGATTCTCACCCCGCTCTCTGATGCGGCTATTTCAGTCGACATGATCGTGCAGAACGTCAGCCATGACGGCCTGACCGACTTCACCTTCACCGTCACCAAGGCCGACCTGAAGAAGGCCCTGCTGATCACCAACGAGGCTGCCAAAGAGATTCAGGCCCAGGAGGTTCAGTCTGACGAGAACATCAGCAAGATCTCCATTGTCGGCCTGGGCATGCGCAGCCACGCCGGTGTTGCCACCCGTATGTTTTCGGTGCTGGCCAAGAACAACATCAACATCGGCATGATTTCCACCTCCGAGATCAAGGTTTCCGTGGTGATCGACGAAAAATACACCGAGCTGGCCGTACGGGTGCTGCACGAAGAGTTCGGCCTGCAGGGATAATTCAGCTTTTCACGGCAACAGAAATGGGGATACCGATCGGGTATCCCCATTTCTGTTTTTGGCCCCTTTTACCCTTCTTGCCTGTGCTGGATAACATGGTATGCTTAACCATCGCAGGCAGATCGTACAGCACATAGGATACCGGTATGGCAACCAGCCGCAAAACAACATCCCCGGCCAGGCAGACCGGCGCGGATGCAGAACAGGCCCGCATTGCCCGGAATGAGTTTCTCACCAACATGAGCCACGAGATCCGCACGCCGATGAACGGCGTGATCGGCATGGCACAGCTGTTGCGGACCACGCCGCTGGACGCCGTCCAGAAGGAGTACCTCGACTGCCTGGAAGTCTCAGCCAAGAGTCTGATGTACCTGATTAACGACATCATTGACTTCTCCAAGATTGAAGACGGCCAGGTTGAGCTGGAAGAGGTTGACTTCAGCCTGCGCGCCACCATCAACAACATCATCAAGACCCAGCATGCCGACCTGCATATCAAAGGACTGGACCTGCTGATCGACATCCCCCATACCGTACCCGACGCCCTCAGGGGTGATCAGCTGCATACCAAGCAGATCATTCTCAACCTGCTGGGCAATGCCATCAAATACACCGTACAAGGGACCATCAGGCTGGTGGTCAGCGTTATCGAGCAGCAGGAGGATCAGATCCTGCTGCTGCTGAGCATCAACGACACCGGCGTCGGCATTGACGAAGAAAATCTGGCCAAGCTGTTTGCACCGCTGCTCCAGACCAGCTCACCGGCAAACCAGAAACTGGGAGCAAAGGGGTTGGGACTTTCGATCAGCAGGCGGCTGGTTGAGCTGATGGGCGGCAGAATCTGGGCTGAAAGCAACGTTGGTGTCGGCAGCAGCTTCCACCTGGCACTACCCTTTATCGTGGCACGCAGAACTGCTGCATCCGATACCGAGGAGGAACAGGACGTCATCTCTTCTCAGTGGCAAGGTCCGGCCTTACAGATCCTGCTGGCTGAAGACAACGCCATTAACCAGAAATTTGCAGTCACCATCCTTGAACGGATGGGGCACCGGGTCACCAGCACCAACAACGGCAAGGAAGCAGTGCAACTCTGGAAACAAGGAACGTTTGATCTGATTCTGATGGATATCCAGATGCCGTTGCAGGACGGAAAGGCCGCAACAGCCGCCATCAGAAAAGCGGAAGACGGCACTGACCGGCATATACCGATCATTGCCCTGACCGCCCACGCCCTGCAGGAAGAAAAGCTGCAACTGCTCAGCTCAGGCTTTGACGGCTATGTTCCCAAACCGATGGAGATCAGCGTGCTGACCAGCGAGATGTACAAGGTACTCAGACAGCCTTGACAGCTTGCACTACCCCTCCCCGTGCAGCACAAACACCCCCCAGTAAAACGGGTTGGGATACTTCTTGCGCATCTGCTCCCGGGCCAGTTTCAGGGCCAGGGCATGGGGCTTGCCCTGTTTGAGATAGCCGTAGAAGAGCGTGACATACTCCACCGCCGGTTCCGAGGCCACCTCCCACAGACTGACCACCACGCTGCCCGCACCGGCCGACTGGAAGGCCCGGGCAAAGTTGGCCACCCCTTCCCCCTCCACCTCTTTCCCCACCCCGGTCACACAGGCAGACAGCATCACCAGCTCGGCATTCAGCTTCAGATCAAGCACCTCACTCAAGGTAAGAAAGCCATCGCTTCCACTCCGCTTGTCCCGTTGACTCAACAGGATGAACGGCTCGTTCACCTCCTGAATCATGCCCGGCAGCGAGGCATGGGTGGCAAAATGCAGATAGCGGTACCCCCCCAGCGGGGATTGTCTCAGCATTGATTCTGTGGCCTGTGATCCCAGCAGGATGTCCGGCGGTTGAATCGCCGTACCCAGCAGGGCTGCAATCCGGCGCACCTCAGCCTCAGTCTCCGGCAGCGGGGGAAACAGAACCGGTTGCCCGTACTGTTTCGGCACAACTGACAGACCACGGAAGCCCTGCTGGTTTCCTGCTGTTGTCCCGAAGTCGGGATTGCCAAGGGCAAACAGGCTGCGGGTCGGCTGCCCACCCGGCAAGGCACGTTTCAAGGCCAACAGGCTGGCAGACTGGTAGTAGGAGACCGCATAGCGATCTCCCAGATAGCCGGCCTCTTTGATAGAGGCAGTGCCAGGCAGCGCCAGGATCTCAAACGGCAAAGTGCCAAGGATACCATCCGGCACGATGATCAGCCGATCTGTTGGACGTGCATCGGACAGCCCTTCGGCCAGCAGCAGCCGGTACAGTTCTGCAGCCTGCGGTTGCGAGAAGTCCTGTTGATGGCGGTTAGTAAGCGGCTCCAGGAAGTTCTTAATCTTTTCTTCCAGCGCAGCCCTCTTCAGCGGTATCCGCACCACCCGCTGCACACCACCTTTCCTGACCACAAACAGGTAACCGGCATCCTCACCCAGGGCATAGGCCAGCAGCAGTTCATTGGCTGCCAGCGGCAACTGTTCAGCCGCAACCGGGCGGGGATAGTTGATGGCTGCGTAGAGGGGGAACTCCCGCTGCAGCCGGGCGATCAGGCGTTCAAAACGCTGATGCAGGGCCTGACGTTGCTGCTGATACTGGCTATAGGATGCTGCCCCACCACGCACGGCCTGATCATGACCGGCATCCAGGGCAGCCAGCTGCTGGCGCAGCTGCAGTTCCTCTTCACGTAACACAGCAGGCAGGCTGTTTGACGCCACAGAACTGCGCCCACTTTCGGCCACCCGCTCAATCAGGGTCCTGGCCTTGCTTGCCTCGGCAAAATAAAAGGCGGCAGCTGCATTACCGCCTCCATAGTTCAGCAGCTCCGGCACAATCGGATCGCCACGCAGGGCCTGCTCGGCAACGCTGGCGGTCAGGGCGCGATAGGTGCGAAACCGTCCGCCACCGCCCCCTGCGGTCAGAAATGAGCCTCGTTCAGCGACTGAAGAACGCAGTTCCTCCAGCAGCTGATAGGATTTCAGCAGATGCCGGCTTGCCCCGGCATACTCACCACGCCCCAGCAAGGCGCGACCGGTCTGCATCTCATGTTCAGCCACCACCTGCTCACCTGCCAGAGCCGCCGGAGTCTGTTGCTGCAGTAATGCCAGGGCCTGATCATAGCGGCCGGTCTGCAGATAGACCTCAACCAGACCGGGATGTCGCAAGTTGACCCCGCTTTTATCAATCTGCAGCCGCCGGCGTTCATTCAGCAGTTGTTCTGCCGTACCTGGATCACCGTTAAAGAGATAGGCAGCGGCAAGGTTACTCAACCCCAGGGCGATATCGAGCTTATTGCCGATACTACGCTTCAGTTCAAGGGCCTGCTGATGCCAGCGGATCGCTTCGTCATAGCGTTTGGTTTGATAATACACCATGGCAATGTTGTTCAGATTGGTGGCCATCTCCTGTCTTGCGCCGATCTCCCGGTTGATCCGCAACGCATCCTGATAGCTCGCAAGGGCCCGGTCCTGCTGCCCCAGCGCCGCATACAGATCACCGATGTTATTGCCTGCCGTGGCCAACATCCCCTTGCGACCCAACTCTTGGGCCAGAATCAGGGCCTGCTGGTAGTAGCTCCGCGCCTGTTCATACTGACCGGACCCCTTATACACCACTCCAATATTATTAAGTATATTTGCCTGTTGGCGTTTATCTCCCAGACGTTTGGCAACCCGCAGTGCCTCATCAAAAGCAGCCAGGGCAGCGGGGATCCTGTGCAGATCAAACTCGTTCAGCCCTTTGCGGTTCAGGCTTGAGCAAAGATCCTCCTCCAGATTGGCGCGACGCTGGATAGCAATGGCCTCCTCATAGTAACCCGCGGCCTGGTTGTAATTGCCTGACATGTTGCTGGCCTGGCCCAGGGTTGCCAAGGCATTTGAAATTCCCGCATTGTTCCGCAGCCGGCGGTTGATGCCAAGCGACTCCTGCAGATCGCGGATCGCCTCCGGGTAACGCCCCAGCACGGTCTTGACCGTTCCGGTATGAAACAGCAGCAGGGCTGTCTCATCAGCCTTGCGAATCTGGCGATACAGCTTCAGAGATTCTTCCAGAAAAGGCAAGGCGCGTTGATGCTGCTCCAGCCCTTTGTACAACAGTGCACCAAGGTTCAGCAGATCATTGGCCAGATCCTCGGGATTGTTGCGTTGTCTGCTCAACTGCAGTGCCTGTTCGTAATAGCTGCGTGCCCTCTCATTCTGATCAAGGGCATCATAGACCACCCCCAGTCCGTTCAGGTTGGCCCAACGGCAGTCAACATCATAGCCGCACAGGGCAAGGGAGCGTTCAAACAGCCTGATCGCCTCGGGATAGCGCTTGACTTCAGTGGCCTTACTCCCCTCTTCCCAGAGGTTTTCCGCCTCGTTCTTACCGGCAAAGCCGGACGAACAGAAGTTGAACAGCAGCA
>Ga0074197_1000832_pt1 | contig 32698 bp, 29 predicted proteins | sample EPASupsiteSAE305_FD_64526 | JGI IMG/M metagenome (GOLD analysis project Ga0074197, IMG submission 64526) | Bioremediated contaminated groundwater microbial communities from EPA Superfund site, New Mexico - SAE3-05 reassembly with SPADES | ecosystem: Environmental > Aquatic > Deep subsurface >...
GGTCGAGGTGGCCGAGCGATGTGTTCGGCCCTTGCCCGCGCGCCACGCTTCCCCGCTGGTGTGCCTGGGGGTCCCCCGCCATCTGGGCCCGGGCCCCCCTGCCGCTGATGCAGATCTCCCAGGGCCAGCCGCTGCTGCAGGAAGAGCTGGCCAAGCCCTCCAACCGGATCCAGGTCGATGACCTGGTGCAGGTCTGTCTGGCGGCCCTAGAGCGGGGCAGCGGGATCTACAACGTCAGCGACGGCGTTCCCACCAGCATGACCGCCTATTTCAATGCCTGCGCCGATGCTCTAGGGCTCCCCCGCCAGCCCCAGGTGGACCTGGCAGAGGCCCAACGGGTGATGCCGCCGCTCTTGTTCACCTACTTTGTCGAATCGCGGGTGCTCGACAACCGCCGCATGCTGACCGAGCTGGGCATCACCCTGCACTATCCCTCCCTGGCGGAAGGTCTGCGCGCCAGCCTGCCCAGCCCATGACCATGCTGACCACGATCTTCGAGCGCTTGCTGGAACGCTACGGTCACCGTGAATGGTGGCCCGCCGAGAGCCCTTTCGAGGTCTGCGTCGGCGCGATCCTGACCCAGAACACCAACTGGGGCAACGTGGAGAAGGCGATTGCCAACCTCAAGGCGGCCGACTGCCTGACCCCGTCCGCCATTGCAACGCTGCCGCCCCAGGAGCTGGCCGCCCTAATCCGGCCGGCCGGCTACTTTAACGTCAAGGCCCGCCGCCTGCAGTCCTTCTGCACCAGTGCCCTGGCAGCAGGCCAAGGCGACCTTGAGCGGCTGTTTGCCCAGGATTGGAGGCAGCTGCGCCAGTGGCTGTTGGCAGTCAACGGCATCGGACCGGAGACCGCCGACTCGATGCTGCTATACGCCGCCAACCGGCCCAGCTTTGTGGTGGACGCCTACACCCGCCGTATCTTCAGCCGTTTGGGCCTGGTGGATGAGACCATCGCCTACGAGCCGCTGCGTTCATTCTGCATGCAGCAGCTGCCGGAGGACCCGGCCCTGTACAACGAGTTCCACGCCCTGATCGTGGAGCACGGCAAGCAGCAGTGCCGGCCCCGGCCCCGTTGCGCTGACTGCTGTCTGGCCATTCAGTGCAACCACCAGCGGCAACAAAACAGACAGACCGGCGGTTGACGCCCCAGGCTGAGTGTGGTTTAATTCAACGCTGTGGAAACCGACGCCTACATTGCCCTTGGATCCAACCTGGGGGATCGGGAACTGAACCTGTTGCGGGCCGTGTCGGAACTGGGCCGTCTGCCCGGCTGCCGTGTCACGGCCCTTTCTCGGTTTTTTGAGACCAGCCCGGTGGGGATGCCGAACGACACCCCCGCCTTTCTGAACGGAGCACTCAGGCTGACGACCGAACTCAGCCCCCGCGATCTGTTAGCAGAACTGCAGCGGATCGAGCAGCAAGTCTTTGGCCGCAGCGCCTCGTCCGCGCCGGTCTCGCGCCGCATGGATCTTGACCTGTTGCTGTACGGCGATCAGATACTGGACGAACCCGGTCTGACCGTGCCCCATCCCCGGCTGGCGCTGCGCCGTTTTGTGCTGCAGCCATTGGCCGAGATCGCGCCAGACCTGGTGGAACCGTTGAGCGGAAAGACCATCAGCAGTCTTTTGAACGGACTGCACTCGGAGGAGCGGGTTACCCCGCTGGAGTAACGCAATGGGATTGATACGACTGCTGTTTATGGGACTCTTGGTCTACATCGGCTACCGCGTGGTCAAAGCGCTGCTGGCGCCCAAGCCGAACGCCGAAGCCCCACCGCAACGGATCAAGGGCGAAGATGCCGTGCAGGATCCGGTCTGCGGGGTCTACCTCTCCCGTGACGACGCGGTGGTGGGTACCCTGGAGGGCAAACGTCACTACTTCTGCTCCATGGCCTGTCTGGAAAAATTTCGCGAACAACTTGATCATACGCCCTAACCCAACCTTGGAGGTTTACCCATGAAGTTCTTCATCGACACCGCAGACGTACAAGAGATCCGTGCAGCACATGAACTGGGCCTGGTGGACGGCGTCACTACCAACCCGTCCTTGATCGCCAAGTCCGGCCGCAAGTTCAAGGATGTGATCAAGGAGATCACCGCCATCGTTGATGGCCCGATCTCGGCCGAGGTGATCTCCCTGGAGGCCAAGGGGATGGTCAAAGAGGCCAAGGAGCTGGTCAAGATCCACAAGAATATCGTGATCAAGGTGCCGATGACCCCGGAGGGGCTTAAGGCTACCAAGGAACTGACCAAGCTCAAGATCAAGACCAACGTGACCCTGATTTTCACCCCGATGCAGGCACTGTTGGCCGCCAAGGCCGGCGCCACCTACGTCTCCCCCTTTGTGGGGCGGCTGGACGACATCTCCCAGGACGGCATGGGGATCATTGAAGAGATCCGCACCATCTTTGACAACTACGGCTACACCAGCGAGATCATCGTGGCCAGCATCCGCAACCCGATCCACGTACTCAACTCGGCCCTGATCGGCGCTGACATCTGCACCATCCCCTATTCGGTCATGCTGCAGCTCTCCAAGCACCCGCTGACCGATGCCGGCATCACAAAGTTTCTGGAAGACTGGGAGAAGGTGCCGAAGTAGTAATCAACGGGGCTGGGGGCGGTTATGGCAAAACAGCTGGGCGACATACTGGTAGAGACCGAACTGATCAGCAAAAAAACGCTGCAGCGGGCCCTGGAACGCCAGGCCGGTACCGACAGGCGCTTGGGCCAGGTGCTGGAAGAGATGGGCGTGATCACCGAACAGGAGCTGATGGAGGCCCTGATCCGCCAGAACAGCCCGTTCGTCGACGCAGGCCACAAAAAACAGCTGGGTGACCTGCTGGTTGAGGCCAAGCTGATCAGCGAAACCACCCTGGAGCGGGCCCTGGAGCGGGGCAAGACTGAAGGCAAGCGGCTGGGGCAGGTGCTGGAGGAGATGGGGGTGATCACCGAGCAGGAGTTGGTGGATGCCCTGGGGCGCCAGTTCAACTTCAAGACGGTCAAGGATTTTGCCAATCGCAGCTACACCCCTCATCTGCTCAATCTGCTGCCCACCGAGTTTGTGATCAAGCGGGTGGTCTTTCCGCTGATGCAAAAGGATTTTCAGCTGGCAGTGGCCATGTCGGATCCGTTCGACAGCGAGACCTGCGACCTGATCGCCCGGATTACCGGCAACCAGCTGATTCCGGTACTGGCCACCCGCCGCGAAATACTGGATGCCATCGCCCGGCACTACCTGAACAGCCCCTACAACCCTGACGCCGGTGATACGATCCTGGTGGTGGAAGACTCCCCCACCGTGGCCACCGTGGTGCAGGCAGCGCTGGTCAAGGAAGGCTACAACGTGATCCTGGCCGAAGACGGGATGGAGGCGCTCAAGCTGGTCTTGACCCGTCGCCCCCGACTGGTGATTACCGACGCCATCATGCCCAAACTGGATGGGTTCGGCCTGCTGCGAGCCATTAAGGCCAATCCGATGACCGCCGAGATCCCGGTGATCATGCTGACCGGCAGAGCCTCAACCGATGATGAACAGAAGGCGCTGGAATCGGGTTTTATCGATTTTATCCCCAAGCCGGTCCAGCCGCTGCGGGTGGTTTCCCGGGTCAAGCGGGCCCTGGAGCTTTCCGCCAGATGAAGACAGCCTAACGGCGGCGTCCGCCTTGGCCGCTGCGTCTGAACTCCCAGGGCGGCTGCGGGTTGGGCTGCTGCCAGAGGCCCATCCGCCTCCGCCTGGCCTGTTCTTCCAGCCGCAGGTAGTCGGAGGCGTAACTCCCCTCCAGATACTGGCGGTAGGCCCAGGCCAATCCCTCGGCCACCATGGCCGCGTTGATATCCGTGCCCGCCAGCCTGACCACGCCCACCACCCGACCATACTGATCCTGTTCCCGCACCTCCACCGTAACCGCCTTGCCCAGCAGCTTGTACATCAACACCCGCTTGGCCACCGCGCTGTAGGCCTGCCCCGGCCGGTCAGGCTTGGCGGTCTCCGGGGCGTCGATGCCGTACAGACGCACTTTGAACTGCCCCTGGGGACGGGCCACCAGCAGTACGGTATCGCCGTCGTAGACCTGCCGCACCATACCATGCAGCGTTGCTGCGCCGGACGGAGCCGGCAGGCTGAGCAGGAACATGACCACCGCCAGCAGCATACGTCTCATGCCAGACCCCGCTCGTAGTTGAAGCAGGTGGCACCGGGAAGCGCTCGGTCGCTGCGGAAGGCTGTCAGCACCGCGTCCCGGCCGCCGGGCTCGGTCTCGGTCAGGTCCAGCTGGAAGGAGCGGCAACCCATCCGGCGCAGTTCGGCCAGGTTGCCCAGCAGCGAAAACGGCGTGGCGGCACTGATCACCGACAGACCGTCCCTGCCGCGCAGGGTGTAGCCCTCGCCGCGGTCGGACTGGAACGGCGATCCGCTCGTGACCTCCTTGATCCTGATACGGGTGGTCATCACCTCTACCGGGGCATAGACCGTCACCGTGCGCTGGATTGGCAGCCCCAACCCCAGCAGGGCAGCCAGGTTTTCACGGTCGTCCTCCAGATAGAGGGTGGCCCGCTCCACCTGCAGCTCCTGCCAGGTGGTCAAGGCCTGACTATTGAGCGAGAACAAACGGTATCCGCTGGACAACCGCAGGTCAGGCAAACCGCGCAGTAACCGGAAATGGCTGTGGTTGGTGGCCTCGAAACACCGGAAGCCCTCTGCGTGCAACTGCTGAACCAAGGCACGGTACCAGGGATAGTCGGCCTCGAACAGCATGAACGGCAGCTGCCAGACCACCCGCTCTGACGTCTCGCGCAACCGCGACAGATAACGCGGCAGGTTGTGGGCCGTGGCCCGGCGCAGCGGCAGCACCACCCGGTCGGCCTGGGACAGGGCCCAGCGGGCGTCGGCCGGGCTGTCCACCACGATCAGCAGCTCTTCACGCTGTTCCTGACGGTTCATTGCTCGTTGCTGCGCCTGAAGCTCCGCCAGGGCGCCGGTCTTGGCCGCGGCGATCAACCGACGCTGCTGGCCGGCACCTTCCTGCTCCAAACGCCGATACAGCTCACGGCGAATCTCTTTCAGCCGGGCCGGTGGGATAAAAACGGCCGGGAAGTCTGGGGCCGACAGCCGGGCTAGCTGGAAAGGGGTCTCACCGGTTTCATTGAAGCGCGATCTGAGTACGCCAGCCATATCGGCGCTGCGGGCCGGCTCCAGCTCACCCAGCGGAAAGGCGTAGCTAAAGCTGGCGGCACCCAGTTGGGCCGTAATCTGTAGGGTCCACTCTGTTCCTTGCTGACTGCATGCCAGCTCAAGCGAGACCGCTGCCCGGTCAGGACCGGCGGCCTGCAGCCTGCGGTTGGCAGCCTCGTCGCTCATGCCGAAGGCATCGTGGGCACCCACCTTGAACAGGGCATCACCCGGCTTGGCCTCGAACGGACAGGCCACCTCCACCTGGGCGTGGGCACTGCACGCCGACACCTTTTTGCGCCCGACATACAATTCCCGCAGGGTCCAGGCCTGTCCGGCCATATCGGTCTTAGGCTGCAGCCGCAATCGATCCCCAACCTGTAGCGGATCGCGGCTTTCAAAGCTGATGCGGCCGTTACCGACCCGCTTGACCTCGCCGGTAAAGCGTCCGGTGCCGCCACGCAGCCAGGGGTTGGCGATATCGCTCGGCTCCTTCGAGGACAGAAACCCTTTGGTGGGGGCCCGCCCAAAGGAGTCTTTCAACCGTTCCTTTGCTTCAGCCAGGGCCTGCTTGTGACCGTCCGGCGGTGCGTCCAGCACCAGCCGGTAGGCCGCAACCACCTTGGCCACGTAATCGGCCGATTTCATGCGGCCCTCAATCTTGAGCGACCTGACCCCCGCCGCCGCCAGTTCCGGCACCAGTTCAATGGCGGAGAGATCGTTGGGCGAGAAGTAGTAGCCCTCTTTGCTGCGGTGACTGTAGAGGCGGCGGCAGGGCTGGGCGCAACGGCCCCGGTTGCCGCTGTGGCCACCCAACAGGGATGAGAAATGACACTGCCCCGACACGCAGAAGCAGAGCGCGCCGTGCACAAAAATCTCCAACTCGGCGGTGCACTGCTGGGCGATTGAGGCGATGTCGGCCAGTTGCAGCTCACGGGCCAGCACCACCCGCTCAAAGCCCAACTCTTCCAGCAGCTGCACCCCGGCCAGGTTATGAATCGTCATCTGGGTCGAGGCATGCAGCGGGATCGAGGGGAAATGACGCCGCACCATGCGGGCCACCGCCATATCCTGCACGATCACCCCATCCACCCGCAGCCGGGCCAGCTCGGCCAGGATCTCGGCCAGTTGCGGCAGCTCCTGTTCCTTGACCAGGGTGTTGAGAGTGATGTAGATGCGGCGGTCTCGGCTATGGGCGTAGGCCAACATCCGCTCCATCTGCCCCAGGGTGAAGTTCTTGGCCCGGGCCCGGGCCGAAAACTCCCGCAAACCGGCGTAGACCGCATCGGCACCGGATTCCATGGCCGCGAAAAAGGCTTCAAGGGAGCCGCAAGGTGCCAAAAGCTCCGGTTTGTGGGCCACGGAGGTGGCTAGCTGTGATCGGGTCATTTCGGCAACTTTTCCAGTTCTCTCACCAGGGCATCCAGCGGCGGACGTTTGTTGACATCGTGAACATCGATATACCGGATGATCCCCTGCTTATCGATCACAATCAGGGCCCGCTCCGCTGTGCCGTCCGTACGCAGGATACCAAACGCCGCAGCAGTGGCCCCGTGGGGAAAGAAATCGGACAGCACCGGGAACCAGAGCCTGCCCATCTGGTTGGTCCAGGAAAACAGGCTTGCCAGACTGTCCACTGAAATGCCGAGCAGCACGGCGTCATGCTCGTCAAACAGCTCCTTGACAATGTTGTAGCCCGGCCACTGGTCCGAGCAGACCGGCGTCCAAGCCGCCGGGATGAAGGAGAGCACCACGTGCTTCTTGCCACGGTAGTCGGCAAGAGAAACCTGCTGGCCTGAGACGGACTTCAGGCTGAAATCAGGGGCCCGTTCGCCGACCTTGACCTTGAGCAGACTGTCCACCGGCTTGAGGATACCGGTCTCGTAGAGGTTGTCCTTATAGGCCTCGGAACGTGCTGCAACCGGGGCGGGGGCCAAGGCCACCAGACCGGCCAGCAGCAGGTACGGCACCAGGCGGAAGGGGGTAATCATGGCACAACTCCTTTCAGATGGCGGTCAGAGTCAGCACGTCATCGAGAAAACGGGCCGGGTCGCCAAAGCTGCCCAGCTTGGAGTAGACCACCCGATGGCTGCCATCCGGCATGATCCTGATCACGATAAAGTATGGGGTGCGGACATCGCCCAGTTTTTTGTGGATGATAAAATCGGCATCGGCAAACAGCGGGAACGGCACCTGATACTTCTTCTTGAAGACACTAACCTCATAGGGGTTGTTGCCGGCGCCGACACCGATGATCTTGACCCTGCCGCGGGCCCGCTGACTACCCTCAACCAGGTTGTAGAAGATATTCATGTTCGGCGCATCCTTCTGACAGTGGGGACAGTACATGCTGAAGACCTGGAAGACCACCGCCTGCGCCTTTATTTCCGGCACCTTGAAGGAGCCGGCACCAAAGGAGAACAGACGACTAGTCAACCCCAGATAGTTCCGGTCCGCGCCATCCTTCGGCATGGGCAGTTCGAAGTCAGGCAGCTGTTGCCCCACGCCGGGCGGTGCTGCAGCCTGCAAAGACGGTATCACGGCCAGCACGGTGGCCAGCACCAGACAGGTTACCAGGATACGCTTCATGGCAGTTCCTCCATGTACGGCGTTGCCGCCGATGATTGACCATAACGGACCGATCTGGCTGAGTCAACAGCAGGCAGGATTACCGGTTGACAGACAAACCGTAAGCGCTATTATATAACACTGTTCGTCAACTTACAGATAATTCCATCTCCGAGTTGTACTGCCTACGGAAACGGCTTCTATGGCGTGCGACCGCGGGTGTCGCGGGAAACGGCGGCGCCCTCCTGTCCTTGAAAAGGGGATGGTTGGCATCGGCAACGATAACAACCAGCAAAGGAGGACACCAGATGACGGTATCGAGACGAGACTTTTTCAAGCTCTCCGGCACCAGTCTGGCTGCGGCGACGTTCGGCTTCAGCCTGGCGCCGGTAGAGGCCAGGGCAGCGGATCTGCAGATTCGCTACGCTAAGGAAACCACCACCATCTGCCCCTACTGCGCGGTCGGCTGCGGCATGATCGTACACACCCAGCGGGGCGAAATCATCAACGTCGAGGGCGATCCGGATCATCCGATCAATGAAGGAGCGCTCTGCCCCAAAGGTTCCTCCGTCTACCAGCTGCGCGACAACAAGGCCCGCCTGACCAAGCCGCTCTACCGCGCCCCCGGCACCAGTGAGTGGCAAGAGGTTTCGTGGGACTGGGCCCTCGACGAGATCGCCAAGAAGGTGAAAAAGACCCGCGACACCACCTTCGTACCCACCAGCAGTATCAAGGTTAATGACCAGCAGGTCGAGGCCGTAGTCAACCGCACCATGGGCATGGCCTCCATCGGCAGCGCCGCGCTGGATAACGAAGAGTGCTACCTGTATCAAAAATTCCTCAGGGGGTTAGGCCTGGTGTATATCGAACACCAGGCCCGCATTTGACACAGCGCAACTGTGGCGGCTCTGGCAGAGTCGTTTGGACGCGGTGCAATGACGAACCACTGGATTGACCTGAAGAATGCCGACGTAATCCTGATCATGGGGGCCAACCCGGCCGAGAACCACCCGCTTTCCTTCCGCTGGATCATGAAGGCCAAGGATGCCGGCGCCAAGGTGATCTGCGTCGACCCACGCTTTACCCGCAGCGCAGCGAAGTCCGATCTGTATGCCGCCCTGCGCTCCGGGACCGACATCGCCTTCCTGGGAGGGATGATTAACTATATCATCCAGAACAAGGCCTACTTTGAGGAGTACGTCAAGCAGTACACCAACGCCAGCTACCTGGTGAACGGTGACTTCAAGATGCCGGGCGAACTGGCCGGCCTGTTCTCCGGTTACGATCCCCAGAAGCGCAGCTACGATCCCAAGGCCTGGTCGTTCCAGAAAGGCGCCGATGACAGCGTCAGGAAGGATATGACCCTGCTGGATCCCAATTGCGTCTTCCAGCTGCTCAAGAAGCATTACTCCCGCTACACCCCGGAGCTGGTATCACGCATCACCGGCACCCCCAAGGAAAAGCTGCTTGAGATCTACAAGCTGTACGCCTCCACCGGTGCGCCGGACAAGGCCGGCACCTCGATGTACGCCATGGGCTGGACCCAGCACACCGTGGGCACCCAAAACATCCGCACCATGTCGATCATTCAGCTGTTGCTGGGCAACATGGGGGTAGCCGGCGGCGGCGTAAACGCCCTGCGGGGCGAATCGAACGTGCAGGGTTCCACCGACCAGGGGCTGCTGTTCCATATCCTGCCCGGCTACCTGCCGGTCCCGTCGGCCGACCTGAAGGATCTAGCCGCCTACAACGAGAAGTACACCCCCAAGAGCAAAGACCCGCAAAGCGCCAACTGGTGGCAGAACCGGCCCAAATATATCGCCAGCTACTTAAAGGCGATCTACGGCGCCAAGGCCACCAAGGAGAACGACTACGGTTATGCCTGGCTGCCCAAACTGGATCCGGGCATGAACTGTTCCTGGCTGATGATCTTCGACAACATGATCAAGGGCAAATTCAAGGGTTTCTTTGCCTGGGGACAGAACCCGGCCTGCTCGGGAACCAACTCCAACAAGGTGCGCAACGCCCTGGCCAAGCTGGACTGGATGGTGACGGTCAATATCTTCGACAACGAGACCGCCTCCTTCTGGAAAGGGCCCGGCATGAATCCGGCTGATGTCAAGACCGAGGTCTTCCTGCTGCCGGCGGCCGCCTCCTTTGAAAAAGAAGGCAGCATCTCCAACTCAGGCCGCTGGGCTCAGTGGCGTTATGCAGCAGTCAAGCCGCTCGGCTCAAGCAAGCCGGACGCCGAGATCATCCACGAACTCTATCAAAAACTGAAATCCCTCTACACCAAAGAGGGCGGGGCCCTGCCCGAGCAGTTGCTGAACCTTACCTGGAACTACGGCTTCAAACATGCCGACGGCAGCATCCACTCCGTTGACCCCCATCTGGTGGCCAAGGAGATTAACGGCTATTTCCTGGAGGATGTGCCGGACAAGAAGGCCCCAGCCAGCATGCCACCCAAGATGCTCGGCAAAAAAGGAGAACTGGTAGGCGGCTTTGCCCTGCTGCAGGCCGATGGCAGCACCTCCTGCGGCAACTGGATCTACAGCCAGAGCTACAACGAGAAGGGCAACATGATGGCCCGCCGGGGCAAGAAAGACCCCACCGGTCTGGGGATGTTCCCGGAATGGTCCTGGTGCTGGCCGGTCAACCGGCGCATCATCTACAACCGCGCTTCCTGTGATCTGGATGGCAAACCGTTCAACCAGAAAAAGGCGGTGGTCTACTGGAACCCGGCAGCGGTACAACCCACCGGCGCCCTGGGTGCCTGGGTGGGGGATGTGCCGGACGGCCCCTGGCCGCCGATGTCAGACCCAAAGGACGGCAAGAAACCGTTCATCATGCGGGCCGACGGTGTGGCCGCCATCTTCGGCCCCGGTATGAAGGAAGGGCCGTTCCCTGAGCATTACGAGCCGCTGGAATGTCCACTGGCTGAAAACATGCTGTCAAAGCAGCTCAACAACCCGACCATCAAGCTGTTCAAGGAGGCCGATGTCAAGGAAGACATGGTGGCTTCCTGCGATCCGCGTTTCCCCTATGTGGCCAGTACCTATCGGGTGACTGAACATTGGCAAACCGGGGTCATGACCCGCAACACGCCGTGGTTGCTGGAACTACAGCCACGCCTGTTCGTTGAACTCAGCCCGGAGCTGGCCAAGGAAAAGGGGATCAAGAGCGGTGACATGGTTGAGGTTTCCTCAATCCGGGGATCAGTTGAGGCGGCAGCCATGGTGACCCAACGCTTTAAACCGTTCACGATCGGCGATCAGGTGGTCCACGAGGTCGGTATGCCCTATTGCTACGGCTGGCACACCCCCAATGTGGGGGATTCGGTCAACCTGCTGACCCCCACCGTCGGGGATGCCAACACCATGATTCCTGAAACCAAGGCCTTCATGGTCGGCATCAAGAGAAAGGGGTAAGCCATGGCGACGACACCGACACCATTTAATGCCGATAAGAGGAAAGGCTTTCTGGTTGATACCGCGCGCTGTATCGGCTGCCGCTCCTGTCAGGTGGCCTGCAAGCAGTGGAATAAACTGCACGCGGACAAGACCACCAACAAGGGGACCTTTGAAAACCCCCGCGACCTGACCCCAGCCCTCTACAACCGGATCCATTTTGTGGAAAGCACAACCAGTGACGGCGGTATGAGCTGGCAGTTCTTCAACGAGCGCTGCATGCACTGCGGCGAGGCTGGTTGCATGAAGGTCTGCCCCTCTCCCGGCGCGTTGACCAGGACCAAGGACGGGATTGTGGTCTTTAACAAGGAGAAATGTATCTCCTGTAAGTACTGCGTCTCGGCCTGCCCGTTCAACATCCCGCGTTATGACGATGATGACAAGGTCTCCAAGTGTCACCTCTGCATCGACCGGGTTTCAAACGGCCTGACGCCGGCCTGTGCCAAGGCCTGCCCCACCGAGGCGCTCAAGTTCGGCAACCGCGACACGCTGATCGCCTCGGCCAAGGCTGCCAACAAAACCCTCTACGGCGAGAACGACCTGCAAGGTCTGGGGGTCGTGTACGCCCTGGAAGGGCCGCCGGACCAATACGGTCTGCCGAACAAGCCAAGCATTCCATTCTCGATCTTCCTCTGGAAGGATGTCATCAAGCCGCTGGGGATTCTCGGGTTCTGGGGCAGTATCGGCGCAGTGCTGTTACACTACGTCACCATCGGCCCCAAGCAGCTTGAAGAAGAGCATCCCCGCAGCGAGGAGGACCACCATGAATAAGAACCGGATCGAACGGTTTACCACCAAGGAACGGGTACTGCACTGGGTGGTTGCCCTGTCCTTTTTCACCCTGGTGCTCTCGGGGCTGGGTCTCTTTTCCCAAATGTTCAACGGCTACTTCAACCTGTTCGGCGGCGGCCAGAACGCCATCATGGTCCACAAGCTGGCCGCGCTGATCTTTTTTGTCACCTCATTGATGATGTTTTTCCATAACCGGGCCGAGATCACGACCCTGACCGAGAACGACTGGAACTGGATCAGGAAGAAGGGCTGCTACCTGACCAGGGAAGACTGCCAGTTCAACATGGGCAAGTTCAACCCCGGCCAGAAGCTGTTTGCGCTCTGCATCGCCGTTGCCACCGTGATCTTGGGCATCACCGGCATTTTTATCTGGTTCCCTACCTTCTTTCCACGTATCGTGGTGCAACTGTCGCTGATGCTACATGGCCTGATGTTTATCTGTGCCCTGATGTTCTCCGTCGTGCACGTCTACCTCGGTTCGGTCGGCAACCCCGGCACCCTGGAATCGATGTTGTGGGGTAACGTCACCAGAACCTGGGCCAAGCATCACCATGCCCGCTGGTACAAGGAAAACTTCGAGAAAAATCGCTGATGCGCTAATGCCAGGATCAGACCGAAGCTACCCCCTCCCCGCACAGGGAGGGGGTTTTCATTAGCACAACCTGAGAATCAGAGGGGATAGAGACACTGATGAACACGACCGAGGCAAAGCTGGCTGCGCTGCGCGCAGCACTCACCAATTCGCCCGAATACGCGGAGATCATACCTTTTTTCATTGCCATCCAGGAGTATCTGCAGGGCCGTGAGCTGGCCACCGGCATCACGGCCAACGTGGCTGCCTCCCCTAAAGAGCGTAACCAGTCTGGCTTTCCGCTGCTGTCACCGACGGATCTTGAGGTGAACCGCGAGCAGGCGCGCCACTTTCTGGCAGGCCTGGTAGCGGTGATCAAGGCCAACAGCCGTGAACCTGTGGCCGGTCTGGATACGCTGGCCTCCGTACTGGCCACTGACCAGCTCGACCCTGCTCCGCTGTTCAGGGCCATCCTGGAGCGACAACGGCCACCACTGGACGAAACAGCTGCCACGCTGGAGGTACCGGCGCCGCTGATCGAATTTCTGTGCGAGATTCCGTTGCGCACCATGCTGGAGCAGTTTGCACAACCGTTCGGACCGGACGATGTAGCTGGCTGGCAGGAAGGATTCTGCCCGATCTGCGGTTCTCGGGCAGGCATGGCTGAACTGTCCGGAGAAGAGGGCAAACGCTACCTTGCCTGTTCTGCCTGCAGCTTCACCTGGCTGTTCAGCCGTATCAAATGCCCCTACTGTGGCTGCGAAGAACCGGACAAGCTCTCCTACTTCACCGTCGATGACGGCCCGGTACGGGTCGATACCTGCAAGGGCTGCAGCCGTTACATAAAGACCCGCGACTCACGCAAGGGCGACAGCGATCTGCCCCTGGAGGTGAGTGACGCCCTGACCATGCACCTCGACCTGATGGCGTCGCGAGAAGGTTTTGAACGTGGAAAATAGGAAGCCGGTTATCCACCGCTACCAAAACGGCACGCTGACGCTGGAACAGGGTGAAACGGTGCAGGAGTTTGCATTGCTGTTGCAGGTTAATGGTCGCGAGATCGCCACACTGGTCTCCTCGCCCCATGACCTGCGCCAGCTGGTGGTGGGATTCCTACGGCTGCAGGGGTTTGTGCAGACGATCGCCGATTTTGACCTGTTGGCGATCTGTGACGATTTCGGGGTTGCCAATGTCCGCATCAAGGGTGAGCTGCCTGATCAGCTCAGGCCGGTGCTGACCTCCGGCTGCGGCACCGGCATCACCTTTACCCTGCCGGAAGCGCCGGCTGGCACGGTGCACCCCGCTGCCCAGCCGACCGAGGCTGCCACCATCTTCAGACTGATGGATCAGCTGCACCGACTGACCGAACGATACAGCACCCATGGCGGCATTCACTCGGCCGCCGCCGGTGACGAACAGGGGCTGCTGTTGCATTGCGAAGATATCGGGCGCCATAATACCGTTGACCGGATCGCCGGTGAGGCCCTGCTGAGAGGTATCGATCTGAGTGGCAAACTGCTGCTGACCTCGGGGCGCATATCGTCGGAGATGGCTGCCAAGGCGGCACAGCTGGGGGTCAGACTGCTGGCGTCACGCACCTCCCCCACCGACATGGCGTCCACCATCTGCCAGCAGGCCGGCATTACCCTGGTGGGCTATGTCAGAGGCGGATCGTTCAAGGTCTACAGCCGGCCCGAGGGGATCATAACACCGGCCGCCTGATCATCAGACGCCAAAAAAAGCGGCAACATACGGATTGACAGGCTGCCGGGCTATCTCATCCGGTCTGCCGGACTGGATGATCCTGCCCGCTTCCAGCGCGATCACCCAATCCGCAAGCCGGTAGACCTCTTCCCGATCATGGCTGGCGACGACCGCAGCCCCGCCGGATGCATGCAGGCTGCTGCCAAAGTCTTCAATCAACGACCTGCGCGCCAAAGGGTCCAGCGAGGTAAACGGTTCATCCAGCAGGATCACCTCCGGCTGGGCAGCAAAGGCCCTTGCCAGACTGGTACGTTGCCCTTCGCCCCCCGACAGCTTGCGTGCCGAACGTTTGGCCAGATGGGCGATCTTGAAGCGCTCCATGCAGGCGGCTACCCGCTGGCGCACCTCTGCAGACGACACGCCTCGCAGCTTCAGCCCCGCAGCGACATTTTCCTCCACTGTCTGATCGAACAACAGCGGTTCCTGAAAGACCATCGCCAGCTTTCTGCGGTAGTCAACGACCTGTCTGCCGTCAGGAACCGGGGCTCCTCGGTAGTACAGCAGACCGCGTGCGCCATCCAGCAGCCGGGCCAACGCCAGCAACAGGCTGGTCTTGCCCGAGCCGTTAGGCCCGATCAGGGCCACGGTCTTGTTTTCATGCAGCACGAAGGACGGCACCCGCAGCACCTCGCTGCCGCCGCGCCTGACGAGCAGATCCTGCATCTCCAGTAATGGCACGAAGTTGGTCATCGCGGACGCTCACGCTGCTGGATCACGGTCAGCAGATAATTGACCCCGAATGCCAGCCCCAGCAGTACCAGCGACAGGGCGATCGCCACATCAAAGTTACCCTTGCCGGTCTCCATAACCGTTGCGGTGGTCAGCACCCGCGTCTGCCCCTTGATGTTGCCCCCCACCATCATCGAGGCCCCCACCTCGGAGATCACACCGCCGAAACCGGCCATCACTGCGGCCAGCAGCGGCAGCCGCGCCTCGCGGACCAGTATCCAGACCATCTGCAGACGCGTTGCGCCCAGGGCCAGAATCTGCAACTTAAGCTTAGCAGGCAGATTTTGAATCGAGGCGATGGTGATCCCGGTGACAATCGGCGTGGCAATCACCGCCTGGGCCAGCACCATGGCCGTCGGCGTGTAGAGGATCTCCAGGAAGCCGATCGGCCCATTGCGCCAGAGGAAGATAGTAACGAACAGGCCCACCACCACCGGCGGCAAGCCCATGCCGGTATTGACCATGCTGATGATTAGCCGCCGCCCCGGAAAATCGGACAGCGCCAGGAGCGTACCGCTCGGCAGGCCAAGCGCCAGGCTGATCAAGGTAGCGCTACAAGAGACCTTGAGCGAAAGCCAGGTGATGGTCAGCAGTTCGCGATCCAGCGCCAGCAGCAGCGCCAGTGCCTGCCGTACCCCCTCAACAATCAGTTCCATCAGAGCCCCAATGCTTCGAGCGTTTTGCCTGCATCCGGAAAAAACAGCGCTGAACCGTACCTGCTGATACCGAAACTACCGATCAGTTGCTGGGCTTGTTTTGAAACCATGAAATCGGCAAAGGCCTTGCCACCGGCTCGGTTTACCTTGGGCCATTTGACACTATTCAGTTCCAGCACATGGTAGACGTTGAGCAGTTTGCCGTCGCCCTCGCTCAGGATATCAAGGCTAAGGTTCTTCCTGAGCGCCTGGTAGGTGGCCCGGTCGGTCAGGGTGTAGCCCTTCTTTTCGGCCGCCACGTTCAGGGTCTGACCCATCCCCAGGCCGGTCTGCTGATACCACTGCTGCCCCTCGGGGTTGATGCCAGCTGCCTTCCACAAGCCTTGTTCCTTGGCGTGGGTGCCTGAGTTGTCGCCCCGGGAAGCAAACAATGCGCCGCTGCGAGCGATACGTCGGATGGCCTCGACAGCGCCACTGCCTCTGATCTTTGCCGGATCAGCGGTTGGACCGACGACGACGAAATCATTGTGCATCACCAGACGACGGGTGGCGCCAAAGCCTGCTGCCATGAACTTCTGTTCGGCAGCCGGCGAATGCACCAGCAGCACGTCGGCCTCGCCCCGTTCGCCCATCTTCATCGCCTGGCCAGAACCGACCGAGATCGTCTTGACCTGGTAGCCGCTCTGCTTTTCAAAGATCGGTAGCAGCAGATCCAGCAGGCCCGAATCCTGGGTACTGGTCGTGGTGGCCAGGATAACCGTCTTACCACCCTCACCTGCGGCGAATGCTGCGACACCACCCGTCGACATCACCAGTAGCAGCACAGCACACAAGATACGTGCAACGAGCATCATTGATCCCCCCCGACTCAGTTTGATTGCAGTACACGAAAAGGCCCCTTTTCACAAAGAAAAGGGGCCTTAGGACTCGGACAGACCGGGTCACTGATGCGCATTCCCCTTTTCAAAAGGATGGCGACGCTGTTTCCGGCGGCACCGGCGATCACAGTCCGTGAGGTTTTTTCCCTGGTAGGCCCTGCGATTCGGAGATAGTGCGATGTACTTGTTGCCTGTCATGGCATATTTTCAACAGCTTGTCCAGACCACAGCGGATGGTTGGCCCGACGCCCCAGCAGGCGTCCTGTCAGGGCCCTGCCTGGAGCCGCTCCAGAAGTGCCGGCAGCTCCTGCTCAAGCCGATACTGCCGGCGGCAGAATTCGCAGGTCACCAGAGCCTCGCCCTGCTCGACCATTAGACGCTCAAGCCCCTCTTTGCCCAGCGACAGCAGCGCCCGCTCCACCTTATCCTGTGAACAGCCGCAGCGAAAATGCAGATCCGTCGCCTCCAGCAGGTTGTAATCCAACCCCTCCAGCAACAGCTGCAGCAGCTCTGTGGGACTCTTGCCCGCCGTGAGCAGGCTGGTCAGGGAGGGCAGCTGTTCGATACGGGCCATCACCTGCTCCACCGCCGCCTCATCGGAGGGTGGCAGCGACTGGATCAGAAACCCACCGGCCACGGCCACCTGGCCGTCCGGAGCCAGGCTGACCCCCAGGCCGACCGCTGACGGAATCTGCTCCGAATCGGTCAGGTAGTAGGCCAGATCCTGGGCAATCTCGCTGGTGTAGAGCTGCACCATGCCGCTGTAGGGTTCTTTCAGCCCCAGGTCTTTGGTGACCGTCAGGAAGCCTGCCCGGCCCAGCACGTCCGGCACACTCTCGGCAACGGCATCAGGCACAGCCACGGTCGCCCGCAGGGCGCCGTCCCAATCGGCCTCCGCGATCAGCTTCTGCATCGGACCGTTGCCTTCGAATTTGCATGCTAGCCGTTGCCCCTGCTTGAGGGTACTGCCCAAAAGCGCGACACCGGAGATGGCGCGGCCCAGCGCGATGGAAACCACCGGCGAGGTCCCTTGCAGGAAACAGATATCGTTGACCAGCTGTGTGGTGACGCAGGCCACGGCCCGCAGTTTGCCCTTGGCCGCCATGGCCCGGGCGAGGTGATCGTTCACGACACACTCCTTGCTATAAAAAAACCCCGCGGTCTCCCGCGGGGCTGTAGTGTAGCATCATTTAAAGCTACGCGACTACTTCTTCTCGCAGCTGTCCTCGAAGCTTAAGCTGGCCAGCTTCTGGTAGTAGGCGAAGTGGGCACGGGCCCATTCACCGGCCTTCTTCATCAGGGCCTCAGCCGCCTTGGGATTGGCGTTTTTCAGCATCCGGTAACGGTTCTCGTTGTTGGCGTACTCCATGAAGTCGATGGTGGCAGCCTTGCTGTCCAGCTGCAGCGGGTTCTTGCACTCGGCAGCCAGGGCCGGGTTGTAACGGTACAGCGGCCAGTAGCCGGACTGTACGGCCTTCTTCTGGGCATCCACCCCTTCGGTCATGTTGATGCCGTGGGCGATGCAGTGGGAGTAGGCCAGAATGATGGAGGGACCATCAAAGGCCTCAGCCTCCAGCATGGCCTTGACGCACTGAGACGGGTTGGAAAGCGCCACGGCGGCCACGTAGACCGTACCGTAGGACATGGCGATCATGCCCAGGTCCTTCTTGCCGACCGGCTTGCCGCCTGCGGCAAACTGGGCCACCGCACCGATCGGGGTCGCCTTGGATGCCTGGCCGCCGGTGTTGGAGTAAACCTCGGTATCCAGCACCAGCAGGTTGATATTCTTGCCGGAGGCGATCACGTGATCCAGGCCACCGAAACCGATGTCATAGGCCCAGCCGTCACCACCGATACACCAGACCGACTTCTTGACCAGATAATCGGCGATCGGCAGCAGCAGCTTGGCCACCTTGTTCTTGCTGCCCTTGATGGCAGCCTTCAACTTCTCGACCCGGCCGCGCTGGGCTTCGATACCGGCCTGGCTGGACTGGTCAGCGGCGGCGATCTCCTTGAACAGCTTGGCGGAGGCAGCAAAGGCCTTGTCAGCCGCCAGTTCAGCCACGTACTCCAGGGCCGACTTGGTGAACTGATCAACGGTCAGACGCATGCCGTAACCGAACTCGGCGTTATCCTCGAACAGCGAGTTTGACCAGGCCGGACCACGACCGTCGGCGCGCTGTGCGTAGGGAGTGGTGGGCAGGTTGCCGCCGTAGATCGAGGAGCAGCCGGTGGCGTTGGCGATCATCATCCGGTCGCCGAACAGCTGGGTCAAGAGCTTCAAGTACGGGGTCTCACCACAGCCGGCGCAGGCGCCGGAGAACTCGAACAGCGGGCGGATCAGCTGGTTGTTGTTGAGGGTATCCAGCTTGACCTGGGATGCATCAACATCGGGCAGCTTGAGGAAAAACTCGAAGTTATCGGCTTCCTGGGCGCGTAGCGGCGGCTGGAAGGCCATGTCCAGCGCCTTGTGGTTGGCGTTGGTCTTGTCCTTGGCCGGGCAGTTATGGGCGCAGGCGCCGCAACCGGTACAATCTTCCGGCGCCACCTGCACGGTCAGTTTCTTGCCTTCCTGGCCCTTGATCCGGCAATCGGCCGACTTGAACGCCTTGGGCGCACCCTTCAACTCCTTGGCGTCGTAGGCCTTCATCCGCACTGCGGCGTGGGGGCAAACAAAGGAGCAGATACCGCACTGGATACAGAGCTTCTCGTCCCAGACCGGAATTTCGGTAGCGATGTTGCGCTTCTCGTACTGCGAGGTGGCAGTCGGGAAGGTGCCGTCGGCCGGCATCTTGGAGACCGGCAGCTGGTCGCCCAGGCCGGCCACGATCACGCCGGTCACGTCTTTGACGAACTTAGGCGCCTTGGCCGAGACAGCAGCAGCCATCTTGATCTTGCTGCTGGCCTTGGTCGGCACCTTAACTTCGTAGAAGTTGTTCAGGCCCGCATCCACCGCCTTGTAGTTCATGGCCAGCACCTTCTCGCCGGCCTTGCCGTAGGACTTCTTGATGGCATCCTTGATGGAGGCCACGGCGTCCTTGATCGGGATGATGTTGGAGATCTTGAAGAAGGCGGTCTGCATGATCACGTTGATACGGGGTCCGAGACCGATTTCGTTGCCCAGGTGGACGCCGTCGATCACGTAGAACTTCATCTTCTTGTCGATGATCTGCTGCTGCACCTCTTTGGGGATGGTATCCCAGACCTCGTTCGGCCCGAAGGGGGCGTTCAAGAGGAAGGTGGCGCCCTGCTTGGCCTTGGACAGCATGTCGTACTTCTCCAGGAAGGAGAAGTTGTGGCAGGCCACGAAGTCGGCCTCCTGCACCAGGTACGGGGCACGGATGTACTTCTTGCCGAAGCGCAGGTGCGAGGTGGTCATGGAACCGGCCTTCTTGGAGTCGTACACGAAGTAGGCCTGGGCGTTGTTGTTGGTCTCTTCGCCGATGATCTTGATCGAGTTCTTGTTGGCGCCCACGGTGCCGTCGGAACCCAGGCCGTAGAACATGGCCTGATAAACACCTTCCATCGGGTTCTTATAGTTGTAGTCCACCTTGAGGCTGCTGTTGGTGACATCTTCCTCGATGCCGACCACGAACTTGTTTTTCGGCTTGGCGGCTTTCAGGTTGTCCAGCACGGCCTTGGCCATGGCCGGGGAGAACTCCTTGGAGCCCAGCCCGTAGCGGCCGCCGACGATCACCGGATAGCCGTTGAACTTGAACTTGCCTTCGGACATCCCTTCGCCGATGGCGGTGCGCACATCCAGGTAGATCGGCTCGCCCAGGGAGCCCGGCTCCTTGGTGCGGTCCAGCACGGCGATCTTCTTGACGGTCTTAGGCAGCGCCTTCAGGAAGGCGTCTTTAGGGAAGGGGCGATAGAGGTGGATCTTGACCACGCCGACCTTCTCACCCTTCTTGACCAGGTTCTCAACGGTCTCCTGCACCACGTCGGCACCGGAACCCATCACAACGATGACCCGCTCGGCATCCTTGGCGCCGACGTAGTCCACCAGCTTGTACTTACGGCCAGTCAGCTTGCCGAACTTGTCCATCTCTTCCTGCACGATCTTCTCGCAGGCCGGGTAGTAGGGGTTGACGGTCTCACGGCCCTGGAAGTAGACGTCCGGGTTCTGGGCCGTACCGCGCATGACCGGTTTGTCCGGGTTCAGGCCACGGGCCTTGTGCTCAGCGATCAGCTTGTCGTCCAGCATGGCGGCCATCTCGTCGAAGGAGAGCTCGACCACCTTCTGAATCTCATGGGAGGTACGGAAGCCGTCAAAGTAGTGCAAAAACGGCACCCGGCTGCGCAGGGTGGAGGACTGAGCGATCAGGGCAAAGTCCATCGCTTCCTGCACGTTGTTGGAGCAGAGGAAGGCCCAGCCGGTTCCACGGCAGGCCATTACGTCGGAGTGGTCGCCGAAGATCGACAGGGCCTGAGCGGCGATGGCGCGAGCCGAGACGTGGAACACGGTGGAGGTCAGCTCGCCGGCGATCTTGAACATGTTGGGGATCATCAGCAGCAGGCCCTGGGAGGCGGTGAAGGTGGTGGTCAGCGCGCCGGCCTGTAGGGCACCGTGCACGGCACCTGCGGCGCCGCCCTCGGACTGCATCTCGACCACCGAGGGAACGTTACCCCAGATGTTCTTCTCACCTACGGCGCTCTTGGCGTCGGAGATCTCGCCCATCACCGAGGACGGGGTAATCGGGTAAATGGCAATAACTTCGTTGGTGGCGTGGGCCACGTGAGCTGCGGCGGTGTTGCCGTCAATGGTCACCATCTTCTTGCTCATGCTGCTCCTCCTGTTGATTGTGGTACCTAAAAAATGTCCGCTACGCCGGATTCTTAAAGCTCGCTTCTACCCTTGAGGGCCCACTGCACTGTGGCCGGGTCCACAAATTCGATGTCGCTGCCCAGCGGGATGCCATGGGCCAACCGGGTGACCTTGACCCCCAGCGGTTTCAGCTGCCGGGCCAGGTAGAGCGCTGTGGTCTCACCCTCAACCGTGAAGTTGGTGGCAATCACCACCTCCTCCACCCCGCCGGCCTTGACCCGCTCCAGCAGTTCGGCAATCCGCAGCGATTCAGGATTCACTCCGTGCAGCGGTGAAATCGCCCCCTGCAGCACATGGTAGGCCCCTTGGAAGGCGTTGCTCCGTTCCAGGGCCAGCAGATCCTGAGAGGTCTCCACCACGCAGATCGTGCGGGTGTCGCGCTGGCCACTGCACAAGGGGCAGGGGTCCTGTTCGGTCAACGCAAAGCAGACGGAACAGGCCCGCACCCGCTCCTGTACTGCGAGCAGCGCCTCAGCCAGCGACGTCATGGTATGCCGGGTTTTGAGCAGATGAAAGGCCAGCCGGAAGGCGGTCCGCTCACCGATGCCGGGCAGTTTTTTCAGCTCGCCCACCAGCCGCGTCAGTGTTGGTGCATGTTGTAGCATAGAAAAAATCCAGGTAAAACAATTTTTTATAATTATAGTGTGGTTAAAAACAAGCGGACGACAGGAATCCCATCGTCCGCTTGTTTTTGTCTGATATCAGGCGGTTCATTACAGTCTGAGTAAAAGCATGCTGTTAGAAAAGGCCCGGAATGTTCATGCCGCCGGTGATCTTGGACATCTCATCGGACAGCTCGGCATGCACCTTCTTGAGTGCCTCATTGACCGCTGCCATGATCAGGTCCTGCAGCATCTCAACATCATTGGGATCCACCGCCTCCGGCTTGATCACCAGCGACTTGATCTCGTTCTTGCCGCTGACCACCACAGTGACGGCACCACCGCCGGCGGTGCCCTCGGCGGTCTTCTGGGACGCCTCTTCCTGCAGCTTGGCCATCTTCTGCTGGATCATCTGGGCCTGCTTCATGATACCTGCCAAACCTTTTGACATCTGCGTATACCCTCCATGGTGTTGGTAGTGATAAAACAGAGTTACTATCGTCTGTTTACAATGGCTTGACGTCGATGATCTCGCCGCCCAGCACCTTCAGCGACGCCATCAGCACCGGATGTTCGGCCGCTTCACGACGGGCATCGTTCAGCCGTTGTTCGTCATCATGCTTTTTTTTTTCAGCTAGCGATTGCGGTGCCGTTGCGGTATTGGCAACCACCGATTTCACCGTTACCTGGGTGGGCTGATGGTTGAACTCGGCCGCCAGTTCGCGCACCGACTGCAGGGTATCGCTATCCTGCAGGCAGGTCAGGTAGTAAGAGCCTTCGTCGCAACCGATCTCGATCCGGTCCGGTGCGCAGTGCAACGGCGAACCGTACTCAAGCAGTGCCCCTACCGCCGGCTTGCGCTCCAGGCAGAAGGCTACAAAGCGCTCCCAGGCGCCACCGCCGGCCTGGCCGGCTGGGGTAGCGGCAGCAGCTGATGGTGTCGACCGGACAACGGCAGCCGACGCCTGCTGCTGTTTGGCGACAGGCGCGCTCTGCTGCGCAGGGTTACGCCACAACTCCGGCGTGGCCGCGGCGCTGGTCTCCAACGCCTTGATCCGTTCGATCAGCTGCTGCACCGGCAGCACCGGCTGCAGGGTAGCCATCTTCAACAAGGCCATCTCCAGCAGCAGACGCGGGAAGGAGGCCTGGGCCATCTCGCTTTCGGCCTTGATCAGCAGGGTCAGACGGCGTTGGATGGCCTGGGGTTCGTGATGTTCGGCCTGGCGCCGCAGTTCGTTCAGTTCGGCCTCGGCCAGGTCCAGGATGCCGGCCGGGTTGGGTATCGAGCGGATCACCAGCAGGCTGCGGAAGTGGGCAATCAACTCCTGGGTGAACTGACGGATGTTGTAGCCAAAGCTGTCCACCCGACCAACCCCTTCCAGGGCAGCCTGAGTATCGCCGTTCAGCACGGCGGCCGACATATCGGCCAAAAGCCGTCGGTCCACCACCCCGACCAGGGTCGCCACATCGTCGTCCTGCACCTGGTTGCCGCAGAAGGCGAGCACCTGATCGAAGCAGGACAGTGAATCACGCATACTGCCGTCACCCTTGCGGGCGACCATCGCCAGGGCGGCGTCGGAGATGGTGATCCCCTCCTGCTCGGCAATGTGGCGCAGGCGGGCCACGATCTTGGCCAGCGGCACCCTCTTAAAATCGAAACGCTGACAGCGGGAGAGGATCGTGATCGGCAGTTTGTGCGGCTCAGTGGTGGCGAAGATGAATTTGACGTGGGGCGGCGGCTCCTCCAGGATCTTCAACAGGGCGTTGAAGGCGTTGGTGGAGAGCATGTGCACTTCGTCAATGATGTAGATCTTGTAGCGGCTGTGAGAGGGGAGGTAGCGACTGTTGTCGCGCAGCTCGCGCACATCGTCCACGCCGGTGTTGGAGGCGCCGTCGATCTCGAGCACATCGGTGGAGCTGCCGTCGGTGATCTCCTTGCAGAGCGGACAGACGTTGCAGGGCTCGGCCGCCGGACCCTGCTCACAGTTGAGCGCCTTGGCCAGGATACGGGCCGAGCTGGTCTTGCCAACCCCTCGGGCGCCGGTGAACAGGAAGGCGTGGGCCACCCGCTCCGTCTCGATGGCGTTTTGCAGGGTGCGGGTGACATGCTCCTGACCGGTCAGATCGCCAAAGGTCTGGGGACGGTATTTACGGGCAAGGACGACGTAAGACACGGCTGGCTTCCTGGGTCTGGACTGCTGTGATGCGTTGTGGGCGGAGATGGTAGCCGGGTTGACCCGCGGCACACGGCGACAGCCGCTGCCGTTGCTTCCTTCCGGACCTGGCGGGGTTCACGGCCTGCCGTTGCGCAGGGCCCGGCTACCATCTCCGCCCACAACCGGGACGAATCACTCGTGACGATCAAGCAGGCAGTCTGCATACCATACCTGACCGCAGTTTGTCAAAAGCTGTTCAAGTCCTCCAGCACAGGATTATCAAGGACCGTAGACAGGTACGGTGCCTACGCGCCTGCGTTTAAACAAAAAGGTCACGCGGCATACCCGCGTGACCTTTACCGTTTAAATTATGGCGGAGAGGGAGGGATTTGAACCCTCGGTACGGGATTAGCGTACACACGATTTCCAATCGTGCTCCTTCAGCCGCTCGGACACCTCTCCGCAGAAGGGTCTTGATATTTAGTATATTTTTTTGCTGCTGTCCAGAATTTTATTGCCCTTTTGCCGGCAACCGAATCTGGGTTACAGTCCGCAGCAGGGGGGAACACCATGATCGGAATCGTCACCGCCATGCCGGAGGAGCGTACGGCAGTCCTGAAAGCCATGCGTCAGGTTAGCCGTGAACGGCACGGTGGCCTGCTGCTGTACTGCGGTCAACTGGCGCAACAGGCGGTCTGCCTGGCGGAAGGCGGCATCGGCACCACCGCCGCCGCCCAGGCTGCCAAATTGTTGCTAGACACGCAACGACCGTCCTTACTGGTCTCAGCCGGCTTCTGCGGCGCCGTGCGACCCGGACCTGTAGCCGGTGATCTGGTACTCTGCAGCCGGCTACTGTCCGCCGACCGGGAGCGGGTGCAGGAGCTGCACCTGCCGGACAGCCACCAACGTGCGGCCCATCTGGCAGCCGAACTCCACCATCACGGCCTGCGAGCCTGGCAGGGCAGCTTCATCACCACCCGCGCCATCACTTCCAAGGCCGCCATCTCGGCACGTCTGCCGGATGACCTGGCCCACCCGGTGCTGGAGATGGAGAGCGCGGCAGTAGCCCTGGCGGCCAACGGCGCCGGCATCCCCTTCATCGGCCTGCGGGCGGTCAGTGACGATGCCGCCGAGGAACTGTTATTTTCGCTAGATGAGATCAGCACTGCCGCCGGCCAGGTGGCCCCAGGGCGAGTGCTCTGGCTGCTCATGCGGCGACCGGTACTACTGGGACAGTTCCTGCGGCTGGCCGTGGGCAGCGCCAAAGCCGGTACGAGTCTACGCAACGGCCTGCAGGCTTTGGTCGCCAACCTTGCGGCCTGACAAATGTACAACGAATCGGTTGCATGCAGCCGAATGCGTGGTATTAGGTTTTTCAAACCTGTTGCCCAGGTTGATCTCATTAGCAGAGGGGGGGCTATGAAACTGCTCACATCCACATTGGTGCTCGGCGCACTGTTGGCCGGCAGCACCTTCGCGTCTGCCCAGCCGACAACCCAGCAGGCCATTAGCGAGTACGACCGCGAAAACTACGAAGAAGCGCTGGCCATGCTGCAGGCTGCCCGTCAGGCCGAAGGCGGGAGCGCCCTGAACGATTATTACACCGGTCTGTCATTGAAACAGACCGGCGACGAAGCCAAGGCAGTAACCAGCCTGACCGCTGCGCTGCAGGGGCCACAACCGAAAAAAGACGCGGTGGTGGATCTGGTGGCGCTCTTGATCAACCTGGACCGCACTGAAGACGCCTGGCAATGGGTCACCTGGGCGGAGCAGGAACAGGTTAGGCCAAAGGATATGGCCTACCTGAAAGGGTGCTGCAGTTCAAACAGCGCAACTATCCAGAGGCGATCGCCGCCTTTGAGGCGGCCCGCACCGGCAACCCGGAGGTTGATCAGCAGGCGGATCTGCAGATCGCCCTGGCCTACGCCCGGAACGGCAAGACCGCCAAGGCCCGTGAAAACCTGCAGGCGATCGTTACCCGCTACCCTGGTAGCGATGCCGCCACGTTTGCCAGCGAATACGACCAGCGGATCAGCACCCTGGTGCCACCCAAACCCTGGCACCTGTACGCCGGCATCAGCTACCTGTATGATGACAACGTGACCCTCAAGAGCAGGGTACCAGGCGGGTCATTCGATACCCGCAAACGAGAAGACAGCGCCATCACTGAGCATCTGCGGCTGGAGTACGACACCCCGCTTGATCAGCAGTGGTCCGCCAACCTGCAGTACGCGCTGCAGAACAACAACTACTTCCGTCGCCATGAGTACGACATGCTGGTGCACGGCCTGACCGCCACCCTGATCAACCGCAACGAAAACGGCATGCTGGCCCTGCCGTTCAACCTGAGCCATACCACCCTGGATTATGAAAACTATTCGCTGCAGACCTCGCTGAAGCCGACCTTCACCGTGCCGTTCAGCCAACGCCAGCTGGGGCAACTCTCCCTGGGCTACACCTACCGCGACATGTTCGACGGTGAGGACAACGGTCCGGCCAACGACCGCACCGCCAGCATCGTCAACCTGCAGCTGGGTTACATCTTCCTGTTTGCCGAGGGACGTGGCCTGCTGAACCTGCGAGGCGAAGGGTTCCACGAAGGGGCCCGTGGCGAGGAGTGGCGCAACAATGGTCTGCGTATCGGCGCCGACCTGCTGGCACCCCTGACCGACAGCACCAAGCTGATCCTGACCGCCGAGAGCACCTGGCAGGATTACACAGACAGCAGCAGCGACCGGGAAGACACCACCCTGCTGGCCTCAGCTACGATCAACCAGCGGATCACACCCAACATTTACGTCAACCTGCAGTATTTCTATACCCGCGAGATATCCAACGTTGCCCTCTATGACTACCGCCGCAATCTGGTCATGACCGGCATCGAGTTTCGTTATTAAGGAGCGTGAGCCATGGAGACCAGCAAACGAATCATACCAATGGGTGCACTGTGGATCAGCATCTGCCTGCTCACCCTTCTGTTCAACGTAGCAGATCTGCAGGCTGCCACCATCGCCACACTGCGTAACGTAGCAGGTCAGGTGGACATCCTGGCCAGCGGCAAGCTGCCGGCCGTGGCAGCCACAAACGGGGCACCGCTCTCAAGCGGCGACCTGATCCGCACCAAGAGCGGGGCCAGCGCCGAGGTGGTCTATCTCGACGGCACCCTGCTGCGGGTCGGCCAGCGCAGCCGAATCGATATCGGTGAGCATTTCAGCGGCACCAGCCCCACCAGCAGTGAAGTGCGGCTGGTACGGGGCAAGGTGCAGGCGGTGGTCGATCTGAGCAAGATCACCACGGCGGCCCCGGGGGCCAAGCGGTTCCAGATCCGCACCCCTAATGCCATCGCCGGGGTACGCGGCACCGACTACACCGTTGCCTATGAAAAAGATCAGACCAACGTGCTGGTCACCTCCGGCCAGGTGTTTGTCTACAATCTGGTCAAGGATGGCCAGATCGTCAACCTGACCCCTGGCACCCTGACCACGGTCATCGGTAACAACCGTCCGACCCCTCCCCGTCCGGCCCTGGAGCATGACAAACGCAAGATGCGGATCAGCAGCAAGACCGGGAGTGAGGACGGCAGTGACAGCACGACAGCCACCGCCAGCGAGCTGGTGGGGGAGATCATTGACAGCGTGAGCAGCGAGGGGACGCTCGACCGATTCGCCCAGCCGGGCGGGCAGGTGATTAGCAACACCACGGCGCCGCTGCCGCCTCCGCCACCACCACCACCAGCTGAACCAATGCAACCGCACTTCTTCACCGGTCCCTAGCTGATGCCTGCTGCAGAGGGGTGGCTCGAATGAGCCACCCCTTTATTTTTCAGTCATCCTGAGCGGCTCCCCAGCCGGACAGTCGCTGAAGCGGAACGGTTCCGTGGGCGGCAGGCTCTCGACTGCGTACAGGCTGACCGGCAGCTGCTTGCCCTTAACAATCACCCGCTGCACACCATCGATGGCGATACCGTTCATCCGGCCGGCCGCAATCCCTGGCTGCAACGCTGCCAGGGTGCCATCGGTGATCAGGATATCGCGGCCAAACTGGCGGGTCAGCGATTCAACCCGGGCCCCCAGGTTAACCTGATCACCGATCACGGTGTAGTCCATCTTCTTGCCTTCGGCGCCGATATTGCCCACCACCGCCTCGCCGCTGTTGATACCGATACCGACCGCAAGACAGGGTTTGCCGGCCTGCTGCCATGCCTGCTGCAGCCCCTCCAGCCGGCTGATCATCTCCGCAGCGCAGCGCACCGCCCGCTCGGCGTGGTCAGCCACCGGGGTCGGCGCGTTCCAGAACACCACGATCGCATCGCCGATAAACTTGTCCAGCGTGCCACCCCACTTAAGGATCACATCGGTCATGGCCCCCAGGAGTTCGTTCAGCAGTGCCACCACCTCTTCCGGGGTGTGCTGTTCGGCAAAGCTGGTGAAGCCTTTGACATCGGAAAACAGCACGGTCACCATCCGCCGTTCGCCCCCCAACCGGGCCATCTGCGGGTTATTGATCAGTTCGTTGACGATGGTTTGGGTGACATAGCTGGAGAACATGGCCCGGATCTGGCGGGCGTAGCGCTCTTCAAAGGCGTAATTCCAGGCGGTCACCGCGATAAAGATCACGACAATATTATTCAGGGGGCAGGCTAGGTTGATCCAGAGACCGGCCTGCTCGAACAGTACCAGCCCGGCAACAAAGATCAGCGCCAGGGTTATCAGGGTGGCCAGGGCGCCCCACACCAGCCGCATTCGGCTTAACAGCAGCGTCAGCAACAGGCCGCTGCCAATCAGGAACAGCAGGTCCTGAGCCGACGAGGCCCGACGTATAAAGCGCCCATCCAGAATCGACGCCGTCACGGCGGCATTTTTTTCCACGCCGGGATAGGCGGCCGAGACCGGCGTGACCCGCAGGTCGTAGATGCCGATGGCGGTAGCACCGATAAAGACCACCCGATTGGCCAGCTGCTCCGCGCCGACTTTGCCGTCCAGGATATCGATCACCGGGATGTGGCGGAAGGTTTTGCCCGGCCCGTAGTACTGAATCGGTAGCCGCCCCCAGGGATCGGTGGGGATAACCACCTTGCCTAATCGCACCCCGCGGGTAGCGTCCACCACCACCCGCTCCACCGGGATACCGAGGTAATCGGCAGCGGCCCGCAACGACAGCGAGGGGTACAACAAGCGGTCGTATCCCAACAACAGCGTCTCCCAGCGCAGGGTGCCGTCGAGCTCATCCGGAAACATATTGATATGGCCAAATCCCTTGGCCTGCTGTTTCAGGCGTGGCACCGGCGTCGTCAGCAGGCCGCCCGACATGATCGGGGGGTACTGCTGAAACCGCTCACCCTGCTCGACACTGACCAGTGCCGAGGCCTCCAAAAACTGATCCGCTGCCGGCTGTTCGACCTGATGCTCAAAGTCGAAGGCAACCGGCAACAGTACGCTGCCGGCCTGCTCGATGGCCCGGGCAAAGGCGAGATCACCGGCTTCCGGTTCGGGGAAGATGGCGTCAAAGGCGATCACCGCCGCCTCTGCCTGCTCCAACCGTTCCACCAAACGGGCCAGGACCGTGCGGGGCCAAGGCCAGCGCCCCAAACGAGCCAGGCTCTGCTCGTCGATGGTGGCAATCACGACGCTGTCGGGCGGCGTGATCGGACCCCGCAGCTGAAAGCGCAGGTCGTACAGCTTGGCCTCAATCAGGGAAAAGGTGGCAGGAGGGCGCAGCAACAGCAGGCTGAACAGCAGGGTTACAGCCGCACCGATAACGATACGGATCAGTTTGGAATGGGTAATTTTCATGGCAGCCCCCCAGGATGAGGCCCGTGTTCAGGAGTTAAGCCGCGACCAGGGATAATCGCGCAGATGCTCCTGCAGTTCCTCCTGCCGGTAGCGGTTGACCCGCACCAAGGCCAGCACCGTGACCATAACGATCGGCAGAGTGAAGGTAAAGATGCCGGTCACGGCCATCAGCGGCTCACCGATCCAGAAGGTTACCGTCCAGATGAAGATCAGCACCGACAGATAGAGGATCGGCCCCAAGAGCGAACGAAAGGGTAGCTGGATGATACCGGCCGGCCGTGCCTCGTTCTGGGTGCGGTCGATCCACTGAAAGGCGGCCACCAGCAGAAAGCTGGTCAGCAGCCAGCCGGCATAGTTGGAGAGCGGAACGCCGAAATGAATCCCCTCCTCCCGGTAGCCATAGATCTGCCCCAGGAACCAGCGGTGGCCCTGGTGGGAAGTGGGATCGATGATGATGTCCAGAAAGGTCTGCAAAAAGGCCCCCAGCACCAGGGCCGCCCGGGAGCTGCGGATAGCGCGGGTCTCCAGGGTGATCAGGTCATAGCCTTTGGTGGCCAGCGGCGAGAGGATAAAGAGTGCCGTGCTGTAGCTGCAGTAGGTTAGAAAGACGTAGGATAGTGAATCAAAGAACGGCACCCCCCAGATCCACAACTCTTTGTGGCTGGTGGCGTCGATATAGTAGTACCAGCCATAGGGAAAGCCGGTGCTGATCGAGAGTTTTTCCGAGGCAAAGGCGATCAGGTAGCCTGCCACCGTGAAGGCCAGGGTCTTACGCCAGCCCACATGGGGCACGCAGGCCAGCAGGAAGGCCCCGAAAAAGGCGAACACATAGGGTCGCATGGTGATGGTGCCGATGGCAATATCCAGCATCTGCTAGCTCTGGCTGACCGCCAGCGCCTGATCGATGTCGGCGATGATGTCCTCCACGTTCTCAATGCCCACCGAGAGACGGATCAGGTCCGGCGCCACACCGGAAGAGATCTGCTGCTCCTCGGAAAGCTGGCGGTGAGTCGTGCTGGCCGGGTGTAGCACGCAGGAACGGGCATCGCCCACATGCACCACCAGCGCGATCAGTTTGGTCGCCTCCATGAACTTCTTGCCGGCCTCAGCGCCCCCTTTGATGCCGAAGGTCAAGACGCCGCTGCAGCCTTTGGGCAGGTAGCGCTTGGCCCGCTCATGGCTGGGGTGGCTGGCAAGGCCGGGGTAGCAGACCCAGGAGACGCTCTGGTGCGTTTCCAGAAATTTGGCCACCGCCAGGGCGTTTTCACTATGGCGCTGCATACGCAGCGGCAGGGTGTGCAGGCCCTGATTGAACAGAAACGAATTGAACGGCGAGGGGGTCATGCCCAGATCGCGCATCAGCTGCACCCGGGCCTTGATGATATAGGCCAGCGGGCCGAAGCTCTTGACGTACTGCAGGCCGTGGTAGCTGACATCCGGTTCGGTCAATTCCGGGTAGCGGCCATTGTCCCAGTTGAAATTGCCGCCGTCCACGATCACACCGCCCACGCTGGTGGCATGGCCGTCGATGTACTTGGTGGCCGAGTGGATCACGATGTTTGCACCGTGCTCAAAGGGGCGACAGAGGTACGGTGTGGCGAAGGTACTGTCGATGATCAGCGGCACCTGCTTTTCACGGGCAATGGCCGAGAACTTGGCAAAGTCCAGCACGTTCAGCCCGGGGTTGCCGATGGTCTCGGCGAACAGCGCCCGGGTATTGGGACGGAACGCCTTCAGGATCTCCTCGGCCGGGGCCTCCGGATCGACAAAGGTAACCTCGATCCCCATCTTAGGCAGGGTGCTGGCGAACAGGTTGTAGGTGCCGCCGTACAAGGTACTGGCAGTGACAAAGTGCTGACCGGCCTGGCAGATGTTAAAAATCGAGAGTGTGGTTGCAGCCTGCCCGGCCGAGGTGGCTAGGGCGCCCACGCCCCCTTCCATCAGGGCAATCTTCTGTTCAAAGGCATCGTTGGTCGGGTTGGCCAGCCGGGTATAAAAGAAGCCGGCCTCCTCCAGATCAAACAGCTTGGTGACATGTTCGGCGCTGTCGTACTTAAAGGTGGTGCTCTGCACGATCGGCATGATGCGGGGCTCGCCCGATTTTGGCTCGTAGCCGCCCTGAATCGCCAGGGTCTCGATCTTCCAGTTTTTATCCATAGTACAAGCCTCCTCAGCGAGGGATAACGTTCAAGGAACAGGTGCCGCATTATGCCGGGTCAGGCAGCAGGGGTCAAGGGGCATCGGTTTTACAGAACTATTACACCGCCGACAACGGCATCTTGCTATGGTAGCAATGCAGTGATCATTAACGTCGTAGGAGACACCACCATGACCAAACCTTTGAAAATCGGCAAGCATACCGTTCGTTACCCCTTAATTCAGGGTGGCATGGGAGTCCGCATCTCCGGCGGCAACCTGGCCGGCCATGTGGCCAAGGCCGGTGGCGTCGGCCTGGTGGCCGCGGCCGGTATCGCCCTGAACAGCGACCACTACACCGGCACCAACTATTTTCCGGCCGAACTGCGGGCCTTTCAAACCGAGCTCAAGAAGGCCCGCGCCATTGCGCCGGACGGCATCATCGGCGTTAACGTGATGGTGGCCCTATCCGATTACGAGGCGCTGGTCAAGGCTGCCGTGGATGCCGGCGCCCAGGTGGTGGTCTGCGGTGCAGGCCTGCCGCTGTCGCTGCCCGAACTGACCGCCCCCGCCCCCGATGTGGCCCTG
>Ga0074197_1000835_pt1 | contig 32491 bp, 29 predicted proteins | sample EPASupsiteSAE305_FD_64526 | JGI IMG/M metagenome (GOLD analysis project Ga0074197, IMG submission 64526) | Bioremediated contaminated groundwater microbial communities from EPA Superfund site, New Mexico - SAE3-05 reassembly with SPADES | ecosystem: Environmental > Aquatic > Deep subsurface >...
TAACCTCGCCAGATACCACTAACTCGTTGGATCATTATGCAAAAGGCACGCAGTCACCCCGCCTAAGCGGAGCTCCTACTCCTATCAAGTATATAATTTCAGATTCTATTTCACTCCCCTAACAGGGGTTCTTTTCACCTTTCCCTCACGGTACTAGTTCACTATCGGTCATTATAATCATTTAGCCTTGGAAGGTGGTCCTCCCTGCTTCAGGCCGGATTTCACGTGTCCGACCCTACTCAGGAACATTTCTACCATCCAAACTTCATTTTGCCTACCGGGCTATAACCGTCTTTGGCTGTCCTTTTCAGGCTCATTCGGCTATAAAGTTTAGTTAGTGTATGAAAGTCCTACAACCCCGTATAAATACGGTTTGGGCTATTCCCGTTTCGCTCGTCACTACTAAGGGAATCTCTATTGATTTCTTTTCTCCGGCTACATGAGATATTTCACTTCACCGTTAAGTCTATATATAGATATGTATTCTCTATATATTATCCGCCCATTACGGCGGATGGGTTTCCCCATTCGGAGATCTCCGAGTCATAGCCTGATTGTCGGCTCGTCGAAGCTTATCGCAGACTGTCTACGTCCTTCATCGAATTATAATGCCAAGGCATCCTTTATATACTCTTATATTTACTATTTTAAAAATAATCTAGGTTTAATCAGCAATTTATAAACATATATTTATAAATATTTTAATATAAACATCTTAATCCGTATTTTTAATGTGCAATCACCTTTAACTGGCTTTCTAAGTATAAAAAATCTACTTATAATCCCTATGTAAATTTTAGGGCAAGAGGAATTTTAGTATTTACCCCCTATTAAGTCAATACTAAAATTTATTGTTTTTTTCTACTTACGAATAATATTTTGAATCTTGAATACAACAATTAAATTGTAATCCATATTTTATCAATTAAACTACGAACCACATTACCACAAATCCCTTCCAAAAGTCCTTTCAAAAAAAGACGCATTGATTCGCATTCACATTCGTCGTATTGACTTATATGAGAGTTTATTTTATAATAACAGGATAAAAAAACATAAATGTTCGCTGAACTGAAAGAAAAATTAAAAAAATTTACTAAAAAGAAGTCTGTCATAGATGAGGGTGATGATGATGATATTTTAAAAGAGCTCGGTCTAGATGATGAATCTTTGTTAGATGACGATATTTCTTCTCGTGAAAAAGGATCTGATTTTATTTTAACCGGTGCCGACAGTAAAATAACAAAAGAAAAGTCTCTTTTAACTCTTTCCTACGTTGTTTTAGGTGTCTGTATAGCAATTTCCATTGGTGGAAGTACTCTCCTAATAGTTTCCAACTCTACACAGCAACAGTCTTTAGATGAACTAAAGAAATCGAGTTCAGAATTGACTACAGAAATCAACACTATGACAACAGAACTAAAAAGTCTGAAAAAAGCTAATGGTGGCGAAGGTTCTGTAGATCCAAATGAATTCTATGGAAAAATGTTCGAAACCAAATATGGCACTTCGGAAATAATTTCTAAGTTTAATAACCTAATAAAAGATCTAAGGGAAAAAGACAATGTATATATTGATATAAATAAATACAATGTCATTACTGAGGAAAATAAATTTAAAATGGCTGGAAAAACTAACTCCTATACTAATTTAGGAAAAATAATCAAAAAGATAAATGAATCCGGATTTTTTGGACAAGTTCAAATACTGGGTGCTCGAAAAATGCTATCTGCCGATAATCTCGCTGAAGTTCCATTTGATTTCAGTTTAGATTTAAAAGCAAAAATACCAACACCTGAACCAAAAAGTGAAGTGACAACACCAGAAGTGGCAACGGGAATAGAAGAAGAAAGTTCAACAATGTAGATATATATAATAATGAACAATGGCAACAGATAAGGAAATTAACGAAAAAAGTAAAAGGCAGATCTCACTCCCCTTATTAATATTAGGTGTAGCCGGAGCAATTGTACTCATAGCTGGAGGAGGAATAATCTATCCAAAATATTTATCAATCAGTACTTTAAAAACTCAAATTGAAGAGGAAGAACAAAATCATGCTTTGATAGATGCTCAAGCCAAACAACTCAAAAAGGAAAAAGATAAGATCGAGCAAAGAGAACAAGAAATGATTGAAATGAATATCAAGAAAAAAACAATTCCAAATGGTTTTCAAATTGATAAACTATTGGAAACATTGGATTTCTATACACATGAATCCAAAGGATTTAGACTTCAACAAATAGACTTTGGTCCTCTTGTTCCCGTACCAGAACAACAAAACCTAAGTGGAATGATGATTACTTTAGTGATCCAAAGTCCAGCATCTAAACAAATTGAATTAGTAAATGATCTGGAAAATGACGAACAAATATTTATTGTTGAAGATATTCAGATTGTTGAAACAACTGAGAAAGATGCCGATGCACCCCAAGTGACAATAAAATTGAAAACTTTTTATAATACATCACCTAACGTTTAAATCATGTCAGAAATTAATCCAAAATTGCTTTACAGAAACATCTTCGATGCCATAGAACATGAAAATATTGAAGATCTCTTAAATGAAATTGTAATTGCTGCCATTAATCGTAGCACATCCGATATTCACATCGAACCTTTTGAAGAGAATGTAAGGCTCAGATTCCGAGTTGATGGAATGTTGGAAGTTATCTTAAGATATCCATCTAGACTTCATTCCGCTTTGGTCTCTAGATTCAAAATTCTATCAGGATTAAAAATCGATGAAAAAAGAATACCCCAAGATGGACGTGTCCAGTTTGATATTAAAGGCAAAGACGGAAAACCATATTATGCCGATCTCCGTGTTTCCACCCTACCAACAATCCATGGAGAAAAGATCGTTATGCGTCTTGCCTCACGTGCGTCAGACGTTCCTTCTTACGATAAACTTGGATTTAGAGGTAATAATTTGAAATATATTCAAGAAGCAATCAAAGCTCCTAATGGAATCATAGTTGTCTCCGGTCCTACAGGATCTGGAAAAACAGTAACATTGTATTCAACATTAAAACTTTTAAATAATGACGATACAAATATTATGACCATTGAAGATCCGGTTGAGTTGGAACTGGAAGGTCTAAGTCAGTGCCAAACCAATGCCAAGGTAGGCTTAACCTTTGACGCGGGCTTAAGAGCTGCTCTACGTCAGGATCCCGACAAGATAATGATCGGAGAGATCAGAGATTTGGAAACGGCGGAGGTTGCTATACATGCAGCTTTAACAGGACACTTGGTATTATCAACTATACATACGAACAGTGCCGCTGAAACAATAAATCGTTTTGATAATATGGGCGTAGCAAAATACTTAATTGCTTCATCTCTTCGAACAGTTATTGCTCAGCGTCTAATTCGAAGAATCTGTCCTAATTGTAAAAAAGAATGTCCTATATCAAAAGACGTATTTGAAGATATTCAAAAAGTAATCAATAGTCTTCATCCAACTGAAGAATTAGATCCGGCATTGCTTAGCAATCTAAAACTTTATAAAGGTGAAGGATGTGCCAAATGTGCAGGTACCGGCTATAAAGGAAGAATAGGTATTTATGAGATATTAATGATTCAAGGTCGAGTAATCGATGCCATCTTAAAAGGCTTAACTGTACAAGAATGCGAAAAAGTAGCCATGGAGGAAGGGATGTGTTCACTACGACAAGATGGAATTATCAAGGTATTGGAAGGTTATACGACCATAGATGAAGTCTACAGAGTATGTAATTCACACTAATTTTAAAAAATGTTCTGGAAAAGTAAAAAAACTGAAACAAAAACTGAAACAAAAAACGAATATACCGATAACGGTACTCCTCTTCAATCTGAACACCTCTTAAATCCAACCGAGGAGAAAATTACACCAAAAAATCTGACTTTAGCTACATATAAATACCGACTTAAGATTAGAAATACCAACAAGGAAATATCCGGTTTTTTGGAATCAAAAGATTTGTTAACTGCGGAAAACAAATTAAAAAAGAAATATTCTTTTGATCCCAACTCTCTTAAGCTTGTTAAAGAAAAGGAGTTCACTCTGGAGGACGTTATCATGGAAAATAGCAAAATTTCCAGAGATCAAAGTATTTTTTTTAAGCAAGAGATTGGTAACGGTAACAAGAATTTAAAGATAGCCTTAAATCAAGAAACACAGTCCGATACACCAATTACTCCGCTAACAAAAATTAAGGATTTGTTACTTGGTTTTATACACTTAAAGCCATCCATTAATACTATCGTCGAAAAACCCCTAAATGAAGTCAAAGAAGGTAAATACATTGATTTTGGTACCGATGGTTTTTTGAATATTGATTACAGAAAAATAATTGAATATGAAAAAAGAATCAAAAAACTTGAGGAAGAAGTCAGAGACCAAAAATTAACGAGAGTTACTGGTTCAATAGAACAAAAATACTCACTCTTGCAAAAAAGATTGGAAGAAATGCAAATTAAAATTGAACAAGGTGATTTTTCCATAGATGACAACGTACGAATCAATAAATTGAAAAAAGTAATTTCCGAATTTGAGAAAAGAGTTGAAGGCCTCATCGAGTCATTACATAGTACAGAACAATTAATACCAACCAGGATTCAAAGACTAGGTAGAAAAGCTCTTAATCTACTCGACGAATTGGAAGAATCTAAAAAAGGTAATGTTCCTCCCCATATCAGAGAGAAAGTTATTTTACTAAAACAAGAAGAAGAGAGGAAATATGCCGATAAAATAGCGGATCAGACTCGAAAAATTGATAAGAAAATCCAGTATCTTCATCAAGTACTTCCTGATTTAGAGCAAGAAAAGGAGGTTAAAAAGATAGAAAAACTTATTAAAATGCTGGAACAAAGGTTTCATGAAATACGCTTAAATCCTCTTCTTGTTAAGTATCATCCGGATATTGCCGATCAGGATCTGGTGAAACATTTTCAAGGAATGGAACACACTATCACAATGGACACTGTTAATGACATGCAAAATGATCCAAATTTCAATGCATCACTTGATGATAAAGCAAAGCGCAATCCAAGATTAATAATTAAAGAAAAAATAGCAGTTAAGAAAGTCATTGAAGAGACCATATTTGATCGGATTAAGAAATATGGAGTAAGAGGCACTTTCGAGCAATGGAAAGTTAATTTTGCCAAAAAAGGCGGACTTAAAGGTGCCTTTGAAAGAATGAAGATGTCCATGTTAGGAAGAAAAACAATCGACATCCTAGGTGAAGAGAGTACAAAAAATAATATTGATGAAGTTATGTTCTCTGATCAGGAAGCCAAAATGAAAAATAGATTTAATTTTAAAATATCGGAAGCGGATAGATTAAAAAAAGAAGAAGCTGATAAGAAAATTATCGAAGGTACAAATTCTACCGGAAATAAACTTACTGATTTCTTTAATATGTTAAATGATCTACTAATTGATTTAGGCAAAGTTAAAGTAAAAGAAAAAGCCGTTTTTTATCGTTTGCTTTCTGTGATGGTTTCTGCCGGTATTCCACTTATTAAATCTCTTCATGAACTCGTTGCCCAACAAGACAATCCTAAATTCAAAAAAGTGTTGCACCAAATGACCAAAGGTATTGAAAGTGGAGCTTCTTTATCACGTGCTATGCTCCAATATCCTGACGTGTTTGATGAAGCAATTATCGGAATGATTAAATCCGGAGAAGTAAGTGGAACTTTGCCACAAATCTTGCAAAGAATCGCAGAAAACATTGAAAAATCTGCAGCTCTAACTGCTAAGGTTAAAGGTGCTATGATGTATCCTCTAGTTCTCGTTTTCGTACTGACAGGTGCGGTTGCGGCAATTCTAATTTTCGTTCTTCCAAAACTTATGCCTATGTTTTTAGGTAATGGAGTAGAATTGCCAGGATCGACAAAACTGTTAATTTTCTTAAGTGACACTCTTAGACTACAAGGACATTTTGTCATTTTGGGAATTGTCATCTTCGTTGTGGCCTTTAAACAATTTGCCAAGACTTATGAAGGAAGATATTACATAAATCTCACATTATTAAAATTACCAATTTTCGGACGATTATTAACGAATATGATTTTAGCAAAATTTAGTAGAAGTCTTTCTTCATTAACGGCCAGTGGACTGTCCATCATCAAAGCATTGAAAATTAATGCTGAATCCATCGGCAACGAAGTATATAAAGTGGAAATTATTGATATTGCCAATAAAGTAAAACTTGGACATACGATTGGAGAAATTTTGGAGGGAAATAAATTATTTCCAAGTATGCTCGTAAACATGATTAAAGTAGGAGAGGAATCAGCAGCTTTAGGAGACGTTACAGCTAGACTGGCTAAATTTTATGAGGATGAGACAGATGATATGGTCAAAAATCTCACCACTCTTATGGAACCAATTATCATCACTTCCCTTGCCGTTGTCGTCGGATTTATCATGATGGCGGTTATGCAACCGATATTGGCATTGACGGAGAATGTGAAATAAGTTTAAAAGTTTAAGAGTTTAAAAGTTTAAACTGATGTTGTTGGTAGTTTCTTAGTTTACACAAACTAATACTTATAATATCAATTAAATTGCGAAGTTCTGTATACTTAATCTCATCAATGTATTCTAAGTCATAGACAATCTTTAATTGACTAAGAACTTCCATTAGGCTTCCATACGCAATGTTTGTAAACCTGCATTGTTCTTTAAAGGAATTCCGTGAAGTTCCTTCTGCTATGTTAGAGCTAACTGATATTGCTGCTCTTTGAAGTTGAGATGACAATCCGTATCTCTGCGAAACAGGGAAACAACTATTTGTGATAATATAAATCTCCTTTGATAATGAAGATGCTCTCTCCCAAACATCTAACTTTTCGAATGAATATACGTTCATATGTCGTGTTAACTACTTGAAAAATAATCCATTATTCTTAAATATTCATAAAATAATAATAAATTTTCTCTAAAGTATTTAAACCCTTAAACTTTTAAACTCTGTGTTTAAACTCTCCGTTTAAACTATTCATCTCCTTTCTTTGGATTTTAAAAGCATTTATGGTATTTTTTTATTGTTAATTTTTTCGATGCCAAAAGTTTTCATAGTAATTCCGGCCTTCAATGAAGAAAAAACAATCGAAACTCTTATAAAAGAGCTTATTTCTAAATATCCTAATTACAAGATTATCATCTCAGATGACGGTAGCACGGATAATACCGCCAAAATATGTAACAAATATGATGTTGTTCATATTCAACATGCAATTAATCGAGGTGCAGGTGCTGCAACTAAAACCGGATTTGAATATGCAAAATTAAAAGAAGCGGATATTTTGGTAACCATGGATGCAGATGGTCAACATGCTGTTTTAGATATTCCCAATCTCATATCCCCTATCCTAAAAGATGAATACGATGTTTCGATTGGTTCGAGACTTATTGATCGTCATAAAATGCCAATTCTTAGAAGATTTTTTAATTTCCTCGGAAATTTAGTTACCTTCGCATTTTTTGGTATTTATCTTCACGACACTCAAAGCGGTTTTAAAGCATTTAATAAGAAAGCCATCACTTCAATTGATTTTCAATCTGATGGTTTTGAATTCTGTTCCGAGATAATCAGAGAAATTAGGAGAAATAATCTCAAGTTTGTCGAAGTACCAATTCATACTATTTATACAGACTATTCTTTATCCAAGGGTCAATCATTGATGAGAGGTTTTTCCATGTTGTTTAAACTTTTTTTTGGTAAATAATCACCTATTATGATTTTTCAATACCTCGTTGCTTTAATTAGTATTTTCGCCATCTACCAGAGTTATTCCAGTTATCAAAAGAACAATCAAACCAGAAGAACTTTTATTTTTTGGTCTATTGCCTGGCTCTCTGTTATTTTAATTGCTTTAGTTCCGGATGTTACGAATCATTTGTCGAAATTTCTAAATGTAACCAGACCGATAGATGCCATCCTCTACCCTAGTATCGTCATCATTTATTACCTTGTTTTCCTGATATATACAAAAATTGAGAATTATAATAAGGAATTGACGAGGTTGGTGAGGAAAGAGGCGTTGAAAAATATAATAAGAGAAAATTAAGCGATTAAGATTATTTATACAATAATTTGTTATCAGCTTGATTATCAGTTAGTATCTTGTTGAAAAAAATGTATTTATATCATTGGTTCGATGTTAAATAGATTAAAAAAACTCAAAAAAAATATAGAATTCATAAAATACTTCAAAAATACTTCATGGTTGCTATCCGAAAAAATTATCAGAATGAGTATAGGACTGTGCCTAACAGTTTGGCTTGCAAGACATTTAGGGCCAGAGTCATACGGACTATTGAGTTATGTAGTAAGCTTTACAGCTTTATTTTCAATCATTTCTACATTTGGTCTAGATAACATAATAACAAGAGAGTTAGTAAAATCTCCAAATAATAGAGATAAACTGCTTGGGACTTCATTTGTTCTAAAGATAATTGGATCAATATTAATGATTTTTTTACTGATTGCTTTTTCTTCTATAATAAATAATACCTATACAAGCATACTAATTCTTTTAGTAGGATTTTCATACTTTTTTTTAAGTTTTAATGTCATTGATTATTATTTTCAAAGCAAAGTAATAAGCCGTTTTTCAGTTTTTGCAAATTGTATAAGCTTACTTTTTTCTTCGATTTTGAAAATCATGCTAATATTAAATAACTCATCACTAGTTTTGTTTTGCGTTGCTATTGCGTTAGATAGTTTAATTCTGGCTAGTGGATATATATTTTTTTATAAACATAATAACCTTTCCATAAAAAAGTGGTTTTTTGATAGAAATCTCGCTTTTATTTTACTGAAAGATGGCTGGCCTCTTATGCTAAGTGGATTTGTTATTTCTATATATATGAAAATTGATCAAGTTATGATTAATCATTTGCTTGGAAGTGAAGCAGTCGGTCAATACTCTGTCGCAGCAACTCTTAGTGAAGCCTGGTATTTTATTCCCGCAGTCATATCCTCCTCCCTATTTCCAGCTATTGTAAATGCAAAAATGAAATCGCAAACACTTTATATTGATAGACTTCAAAAATTGTATAGATTAATGGTAATTTTGAGTTTATCCATTGCGATACCAATAACCTTTTTATCAGGATACATTGTAAACTTCATTTATGGTCCGCAATATAATCAAGCAGCAAATGTTTTGACAGTTCATATTTGGGCTGGAGTATTTATGTTTATTGGATTTGTTTACGGTAATTATCTCATTACGGAAAACAAAACTAAAATAGCTTTATCAAGAAATATTGTTGGAGCCTTTAGTAATGTAATTCTCAATATATTTCTCATACCAAAATATGGAATTATTGGAGCAGCTTATGCAACAATAATAAGCGTAATACTAGCAAATTATCTAATTGACCTATTTTCAAAAAATGAGAGGCATCAATTCATTATGAAATCCAAAGCTCTAATTTTCATAAAATGAAAAAAAATATTAAAATTGGAATAGTTACAACGTATGATGAAGTCAATTTTGGTGCCTTCCTTCAAGCATATTCTTTGCAAAAAACGATCATAAATATGGGTTATGACGTTGAATTTATAAATTATAAAAGCTTAAAGTATAGATTTGCAGAATTCCTAGCTACATATAAAATTAAAAACCCATTTTATTTATTCAAAATCATTCTAAAAGGACTGAAGTTCCGTCATGCGCTCCAAAAAATGATTATTTCAAAAAAATATTTTAATATTTATGAAATCAATAAAGCTGGCTATGACATTATTATTTTTGGCAGTGATGAAATATGGAATTTAAATAATTGCTTAGGTGGTATAATTGACACATATTATTTTGGTAATGGCATTACCTTAAAAAAAATATCTTATGCTGTAAGTTTTGGAAGTACCAATTATTTAGAAGATAAACACGATTATATAATCAAGCTAATCCATGAGTTTTCCCATATTTCATTAAGAGATTCTAATTCTAAAAAAATAATAGACAGTCTAAATAGACCTGACTGCAAAATAGTACTGGACCCTACTCTATTAGTTGAACAGGAGACAACTGAACACATATTAAAACAAGAATATATTTTCTACTACTGCTTTAGTAGTAACATAGAATTGGACTATGAATTAGAAGAGTTCTCAATCAAGAATAATTTAAAAGTAATATCCTTTGGTTATAAACATGATAAGTTTGAAAGCATAATTTCCATTGATCCATTTGAATGGTTAGGATACTTAAAAAAATCAAAATATGTAATAACTGATGCTTTCCACGGCAGTGTTTTTTCGACAAAATTTAAGAAACAATTTGTCGTCTCAATGACAAAATATCGAGAGAATAAATTAAGTTCTTTGTTGGATTTACTAAAACTAAGAGGTAGAATATACCAAAAAGGTAAACTTGAAGATATCTTAAAAAATGAAATTTATTATAGGGACATATATAGAATATTGACTAAACTAATAATGGACTCTATCGATTATCTTAATAAGAGCATAAATGATTAATAGACTTATAAATGCTGTAATAGAATATTGCTCATACATATATGATATATTATTTGATTCATATAAATACTTTAGATATTCAACCTTAATGATAAAGCATCAGAGCATTCCCAATATTAGTGCCCAAATAATTGCTCATGTCCATACAATCGAAAGATCATTTAGTCTAAGAAATACAAAAGATAATTTTGGTAAAGAACTCGTAAATAATTTAATCAAATTAATCAAACAAACTAATAATGATCCTGTGTTCAATTATGAAAATAGAATTTCGATGAGCGCTTTAAAAGCTTATTATGATCATCATTATATATCAAATTCAATTAAATCAAATTTAAAACCAATCAAGATTTTTAAACATAATAAAACATCTTTAAACAGTGCATATTTAGAAGTAGTAAAAAGCAGACACTCAATCAGAAATTTTGGTGAAAGAAAATTAAATAACTCCAACGTTATTAAGGCAATAAATTTAACGAAAGAAATAACTCCATCAGTATGTAATAGGCAGAGTTCATGCATTCTTCTCATCAGAAATAAATATATCATTAAAAAAATTCTAAAACTGCATAGTGGAAATAGTGGTATTGAGGGCATACAGAACATAATAATAGTTTACTCAATGTTAACCTCCTTCTTTGGTAGTAAAGAGCGCAATCAGCCATTTATTGATGGTGGTATTTTTTTAATGACACTATTAAATTCTCTTCATTTCTATAATGTTGCGTGTTGTACATTGAATTGGTCAGTAAATACTAAACAAGATAACGAGCTTAGAAAGTATATAGATATTCCTAACTCAAGTTTCATAATATCATTGATAGCTATTGGAACTTATAATGATTCAGAAATAAAGATTGCCTCGTCTTATAAAAAACCATTAGAACAAATATTAACCATTACAAAATGAACATTGAATTCATTCCAATATCGAAACCTTCCATTACGGACAGAGAAATTGCATATATAACTGACGCAGCTAAATCAGGATGGGTGTCATCCTTAGGTGAATATATTAATAAATTCGAATGCAATTATGCCATTTATTGCGGAACAAAATACGCTTTGACTACATCTAATGGTACTACCGCCTTACATTTAGCACTGTTGTCGATAGGCTTGAATCCAAATGATGAAGTAATTATTCCCGATTTAACATTTATAGCAACTGCAAATGCTGTTTCTTATACTGGAGCAAAATGTGTTCAAGTAGATATTGATAAGAATACGTTATGTATTGATCCCGAAAAAATTAAGAAAGCAATAACAAATAAAACAAAGGCTATCATTGCAGTTCATTTATACGGACATCCTGCCGACATGGATGAAATAAATAAAATTGCAAAAGAATTTAACTTATATGTAATTGAAGATGCTGCAGAAGCTCATGGAGCAACCATAAATAATAAAAAAGTTGGTGGTTTAAGTGACGTAGGTATTTTCAGTCTTTATGGGAATAAAATTATAACATCCGGTGAGGGTGGCATCATTACGACAAACAATAAAAAATTATATGATAAAATGAAGCTTTTAAGAGATCATGCAATGAGCAAGAAAAAAAGATATTGGCATACTGAAATTGGATATAATTATAGAATGACAAACATACAAGCTGCTCTTGGATTGGCACAACTTGAACGAATTGACAATATTATTTTAAAGAAAAGAATGATTTTTGAATGGTATTGTAATGGACTAAAAAATGACAGTAGAATTAAACTAAATTATGAAAAAAAAGATTGTAAAAATGTATACTGGATGGTATGTGTTGAAATAAATAAATACACATATAAAAGACGTAATGCATTAATAAAAAATCTAGCATTAAAAGGTATCGAAACTAGACCTTTTTTTTATCCAATATCTGACATGCCTATGTATAAGTCGTCAAAAAAAGTAATATCTCAAAGAGCAAGTAGTCATGGAATAAATTTACCGAGCTTTTTTGACATTAATGAACAGCAGGTTAAATATGTATGTGATGAATTAATTAAAGCAATATAAAATGTGGTTTAAGAAAAGAAATCCAAATAATGAATATCTAAGATTCATTAAGCTCGTAGAAGATGAATATAAAAAAATTGACGTAAGCTTTGAGTATAGGAATTATCCTATAAGCAACGAAAATCCAAAAGAGACTCCAGACCATTATAGTATATTTGCTTATTGGGTTATCAACAAACTTAAAAATGAAAAGAATGCAAATATTCTTGATGTCGGAAATACAAAAGTTGCAAATATGATTCTTAGTATTAAGAATAATGTCTCAGCACTAGTACTTGATAAACCTACAGATGATATTTCTCATGTTAACTGGATTATAAAAGATGTATCTGAAAAACTATCATTTCCTACTGATCATTTCGATTATTTTATATCACCATCAACTTTACATCTAATCGGTCAAGGTAGATATAAGGATAAGAAAAATCCTTTTGCATTGGTCGATTTTTTAAAGGAACTAAATCGGGTCATGAAACAAGGTTCAAAAATGTATCTATTACTACCATTAGGAAGAGACCAATTATTATATGGATTTCATTTTATTTATTCTTTCGAAACTATAAATAAAATCTATTTTGATTGGGAAATAATCGATTACATGGTTGATAACGAAATAAAATTCGGTTTTAAAGACAAGCCCTTGTCAAATAATAGATTTGATAAAAATACTGATGTTAGTAATTTTAAATTAGAGCAGTACAAAATAATATACTTAGAACTCCGGAAAAAGTGAAAACAATAGGAATATTAGCAATCGGAAATGAGGAAGGAGGAGGAACTTATCAGTATACTCAATCTCTTATTGATGCTTTATGTAGAGATAGTGAAAGAAAGTATGTCATTTTCATAAATTCAAATGATCATCGTTTTGATAACTCTAATGTTGAGAAAATTATAATCAACAAACCAAAATACAGATTATACGAAAAAATAATAAAAGCTTTTCAACTTTTATTATTTATAAGAAAACCACTGTTCTTTACCAAATATGAAATAGATAAATTTAAGGATATAGACCTGTTTATTTGTCCGATAATATCTGAATATCCACATTTCTATTTAAATAAGCCTTTTATTTTTACACTTCATGATTTCCAAGAAAGATATTATCCCTATTTTTTTTCTCCATACCAGAAAATTCTAAGATGGTTAAATAATAGAGCATTAGCACAATCCTCTGAGAAAATAGTCTGCGAATCAGAATATGTAAAGAATGATATTATCAAATTCACGAAGGTATCATCAAAGAAAATTTTTGTAATAAATGCACCTCCACCAAAATCATTTTTAGATTTTGAATTTGATGATGAATACAAATTTACTGTTATAAAAAAATACGACCTTCCATCAAAATATCTATTCTATCCAGCCCAACACTGGTTTCATAAAAATCACATAAATCTTATTAAAGCATTTAAGATAGTTCTTAAAAAAAAGAATGATTTATATCTCATATTATCTGGATCGGAACAGAATAATACAGCTAACATAAAGAAACTAATAAATGAACTCAATCTAACTAATAGAGTAAGACTGATAGGATTTATCAATTATAATGATATGCCATATATATACAAACTATCACAAATGCTCGTCATGCCATCGTTATTTGAAAGTATAAGTATCCCTATATATGAAGCATTTTCGCTAAAAGTTCCGGTTTGTAGCTCGAATGCCGTGGGTTTGTCAGAACAGGTCGCTAGATCTGGATTACTATTTAATCCAAATAACCCACAAGACATAGCCGAGAAAATACTTAATTGTTTTAAAAAAACAAATTTATCTTCTAACATTGTTGAAATGGGTTATAAAAACGTTATTAGAATAAATCATGATGAATACAAGACCCAGCTAACAGAATTAATTAAACATACTTCATTCTAATGAAGCCACTTATTTCAGTCATCACAGCCGTTTACAATGGAGAAAAATACCTCGAACAGACTATCAAGAGTGTAATTAATCAAACATATCCAAATATTGAATTCATTATTATAGATGGTGGATCCACAGATGGCACATTAGATATTATTAATAAATATAAAAACAAAATCTCTAAATGGATCAGCGAACCTGATAAAGGAATAAGTGATGCGTTCAATAAAGGTATCGAATTGGCAAATGGAGATTATATAAACTTTCAAGGAGACGGTGATGGTTTTTGTTACTCAGAGAGTATTAATGACCTATTTAAAGATATTAATACAAATGAAGATATTATTGTCAGCGGAAGAATAAATAGAATGTCTATCGATAATGAGATTCTATATACATCCCCATATGTTAGTGATTTTAATAAACATTCTCTACTGTTTAAAATGTCTCTTCCCCATCAAGGATTATTTGTCCATAGAATATTCTTTGAACAATATGGATTATTTGATATCAATAATACTTATTGCATGGATTATGAACATTTACTCAGAGCCTACAAGAATTTCCCACATGTGAAAACTAAAAATATTATTGTAGCTAATTGGCGCGCTGATGGAATTGGTAACAATAAAACACTCGAAATTCTTAACGAATATAACTTAATAAAGATAAAAAACAAAGTAGCACATCCTGTGATTTTGAAGATAATTAATTATTGGACACTCTTCAAACATTGTTTAAAGAAAATACTATTCTTAAATGGTCAATAAAATCATATCAGTAAATGAAATAACGTCTAATAGTGAAAGAATACTTTGGGTCCAGTCTCTTAAAGCATTTGCAATAATATTAGTAGTTTTGGGTCATATTAATAATCCAATGAATGGAATTATTTATTCCTTTCACATGCCATTATTTTTTTTCGTTTCAGGTTTTTTTCTTAATCCAGAGAATCGAATTGTAGATTTTATTAAAAAGAATTTCTATCGCTTAATGATTCCCTATTTTTCATTCGGAATAATAGGAATAATGATGGAACTATTAAAGAATATATTGGCAAATAAGTTTTTTCCTACTATCTTACTAATTAATCAAAAAGTAAATTTGTGGGACCATTTATTAGGTTTGATATATTTTATGGATTATGAGCATTTAAGACATTATGGTTTTGTCTTATGGTTCTTACCCGCATTATTTATTTCTAAAAGTATTTCTTTTTTTCTAATAAAATATGTTAGGAATAAATATATTATATTTTCTTTATTATGTTCATTCATATTATTATTTACTTATTCAAAACTTCTTTTACCTTTTGCTCTAGATAAAGCTTTTGTTGCATCTATATTCGTTTACTCAGGATATTTGTTTTACAATCAGTTGATACGTTTAAAAATTTCCTCTACTAATTATTTCTGCTTCACTCTACTACTAATTTCAATTCTATTATTTAAATTCATTCCTTCACTAAATATAGCAGTTTCCACGTTCGAAATGACATCTCTCGCATATGCATTACTAGTTAGTACTACAATATCAATAATTTTTTCGAAGATTAGGTATACTAATAATATAATTAATACCATCGGAGGAAATACAATAATTATTTTTATCTTGCATCCCTATACAAATAATTTAGCATATTTTTCCCTTATGTATTCATCATATTCCTCATGGTATAATATCGCCATTATATCGCTCTTATTATTATATTTATCTTTAATTCTATTAGTTCCACTCAGTAAATACTATTCAAATCATGTCAAAATTTTCAGTTCCCGTAATGTATGACTATGTCATTGTTACCCAATTACCATCATTCTATAAGGTGAACTTATATAACGAATTAAACAAGAATTTAAAAGTATTAGTGATATTTCTAGGAAGAAGCTCCAAAGAAAGAACAGAGGATTTCATCAGTACAAAATTTAGTTTTGATCACATATTTCTTAGTAAATGCGATTTTGAAAAAAGAGAGCTATTAGTACATATATCCAAGCTACTCAAAATATTTAGAGAAATAAAATATAAGAAACTCCTTTTAAGTGGTTGGAATCTGTTGGAATTTTGGATTCTGTCGTTCCTATCGCCGAAAGAAAAAAACTGTCTAGCTCTCGAATCTACAGTCATAGAAAGTAAGAGCCTAGGACTTCAGGGATTAATTAAGAAAATATTTTTAACAAGAATAAATATTGTATTTGCCTCTGGTTATCTTCACGTTGAACTACTTAAAAGGCTTAATTTTCGTAATGAAATAAGAGTCACCAAAGGAGTTGGATTAATTAACAAGCCCATAACAACTGTTAAAAAATTAAAATATCAAAGAAAATATCTTTTTCTTGGAAGATTATCTGAAGAAAAAAATATCAAATTCATCATTTCGGTTTTCAAGAATATGCCGACTCATGAATTACTAATCGTAGGATCAGGTCCTCAAGAAACAGATCTTAAAAACTTCGCAAATAATAGTTCGAATATTAGATTTCTCAATCATTACAATAACAAATCTTTGAATAAATTATTTCTTGAACAAAATTTTCTTTTGTTACCAAGTATATCTGAACCATGGGGATTGGTAGTAGAAGAAGCTCTTTACTTCGGCTTACCAGTAATTGTATCCACAAATTGCGGTAGTCAGGAACTAATTACGAATAATCGAAATGGATATATAATAGACCCATATGATAAAGAGTCACTTCAAAACCTTATTTTATCAATAGACGAAACAACCTATTCAAAATTACTGAACGGTGTAAAAGAAACGTCAATCGCTCTAAAAGATGAATGGCAAATCTCAAGATATACGGATTTTAGGAAATAGATTTATCGTAAAGTGCAAGAATTTTCCTAAAACTGCTCTCAAGCGAATAATATTCAGCTACCTTCCTTGTATTTTTTTTATAAAAAAGTAAAAGGTCATCATTCTCTAGCATCTCATTAAGATTATTGCTTACATCCTTAATTGAATTTGACGTTATTCTACCAGCCTGAAATAATTCAATTTCTACAATTGGACAGTTGTTGCTTATTAGAACTGGTATATTACTCGCACAAGCTTCAATAATTGTCATTCCAAATCCCTCAGATCTAGAATTTAATAGAAATAAATCGGCTCCCTTTAGTGTTGCTATTTTATTCTCACCTGACAGAATTCCGGTAAAAATTACTTTATTAGATAATCCTTTTTCTTCTATCAACTTGATTAATCCTGGCTTCTCACCTTCATCAGGACCAACAATTAAAAAGGTAAACAATAACTTATCTTTAAGATTTGCAAGTGCTTGTATAGATATGTCTAACCCTTTTATGTACTGAATTCTACCCAAATAAATAATAATCTTATGTTTCTGCGGTATATTGAATCTATCATGCAAATTGATTTGTTCAATTTTATCTATCTGACTAATTTCTATTCCATTGGGAATTATACAAATATTATCATTACATTCCTCATATATTGTTTTTATTTCATCACTCTCTTTTTCAGCTAGAGCAATAATAAACTTAGCACCTTGAACAGTTTTTTTAAAAAAAGAAAGTAACAGTTTCTTCAGAAATAAAAATCTTGATTTGATACTAGTATTACTCAAACAACCATGTGGTTGAAGGATATAAGGAACTTTGTATTTCCTACAAAAAAAACATGCCCAATAATTCAACCATGTAAAAAAATCATGACAATGAACTAAATCATAGTTATTGATATATGATTTTAACCAACTTGTCATTCCAATTGGCAGATATAGATTATAATTCTTAGCCATATTATTTGAAATATTCCGAAATCTAATTACTTCGACACCATTTATTACTTCATGAAGTTTAACTATTCTTTCATCATTATCTAATACGTCTGTTGTCAAAACAGTTACTTTATTTCCACTCATAACAAGATGCTCCGCAAGACCCTTTACAACTGTGACTGGTCCACCATATGAATATGCAGGAACATAATAAGGAATAATCATCAATATTTTCATATTTTATGAGACATTAGTCTTTTTATACCCTCTTCGAAACTAATGAACTTATCAACTTTAATATTATCCTTTAATAAACTGTTATTGAGACAACTTCTTTTTAAATCTCCTAATCTCTCTTTTTCAAAAAACGGCTTATACTTGTTATCGAAATATCTATTGAGTTTATCGAATACCTCAATCGTTTTTGTTTCAAATCCAGTTCCCACATTCAAAATTAGATTATTGGCTTTATTAATACATTCAATATTAATATTAGCTACATCACTAACCTCAATATAATCTCTTGTTTGATTCCCATCGCCGAAAATAATTGGATTCTTACCTTCTTTCATATTTTTATGGAAAATTGCAACAACTCCTGCTTCACCGAAAGGATTTTGTCGCAACCCATATACATTACTATATCTCAAAATAGAGTATTTTAAATCGACTTTATTCGAATAAAAAATGATATATTTCTCGATTGAATATTTAGTTATTGCATATGGTGATATTGGTTTAGGAATTTCGTCCTCACTTGTCGGCAAACAATCAGCATCACCATATATTGCCCCACCTGTAGATGAAAAAATTAATTTTTTTACACTATATTTTGAACATAGCTCCAGTATATTTAAACTTCCCATGATATTAATTTCTGCGTCATGAAAAGGATTATTAACAGAATAAGAAACACTTATCTGTGCTGCTAGATGATATACATATTCTGGCCTTTCCTTTTCGAATATCTCAGTCAATTTATTAATATCTCTGATATCTTCTTTGTAAAACAATGATTTTTCGTTTAAATTGTCCAAATTTCCCGTAGATAAGTTATCAACTACGACTACAGAATGTCCATCTAATAACAGTCTATCGACAATATGCGAACCTATAAATCCAGCACCTCCAGTAACCAATATCTTAGACATTTCTGAAATTAATTAAATATATAACTTTATAAACCAAAACAATCTTCCAGTAATTAATTCTATGTAAAATTCGAGTAATATACCATTTTTCTTTAACAGAATATATTTTAGCAATCTCCTCTTCCCTCTTAAACTGCTCTATAAATCTACTTCCACTCTTACTATTCTCATACCATCTAAATTTAGCTAAGGATTCATTGATAAAATTACACTTATATTTCTGCCCTATTCTAAGCCAAAACTCGTAATCCATAACCAAATGCTCACTTTCGTCAAAGTATCCATATTCATCATGAATACTTCTTCTCCAGAATGTAGCCGGTTGAGATATGGGATTTTCACATAATAACCAGAAATAACTTAATAGAAATTTTAATGACAAATTCTTATACATTGTAATTGGTCGTCTAATGTCTTCAGTCTTCTCATTCACAATTGTGCATTTTCCTGTCATCCAAAATGCCTTAGGATTACTCAAGAAAAAAATGGCTGTTTTTTCCAAAGCTCCTTCTTCATAAACATCATCGGAATTGAGGTAAGCGACCACATCACTCGTTGCCAATCTAAGTCCCTTGTTGATGGCATCACTTTGGCCTTTGTCTTTCTCTGAATACCATTTAAATGAAGATACATTTTGAAATTCATTCTTTTTAAATCTATTATCAATTTCACTTAACACATCTATTGTTCCGTCAGTCGAACCTCCATCCATCACAATATATTCAAGTTCAAAATGAGAACCCTTTTGATTAAGGACACTTAAAAGCGTCTCAGTAATATAATTCTTCTGATTAAAAGATGGAGTAATGATAGATATTCTTAACTTATTCATTAGATAGATTTGAATAATCGTGCGTATTATAAGGAAGTTTTGGAGGTTTAGGAAGGTTTAACAATAAAAGTTTAACTACAAGAGTTTAAACCTTCTTCTAAACCTATCTAAACTGTTTAAACCTTTAAACTCCTTTTTAAACTCTCTTTTTAAACTTCTCGAAACTTAATCCTTTGAATTTTCCAGGTACCATTTATACGTCTTTAACAACCCAATTTCAAGCTCAGTTGTTGCCTGCCAACCAAGTTTATTAATCTTGCTAACATCAACAACCTTCTGAGCAACTCCATCCGGTTTAGTTTTATCATAAACAATTTCTCCCTCATAACCTGATAAATCCTTGATAATCGAAACTAATTCTTCAATTGTTTGATCTTTTCCCGTTCCTATATTGAGAAATATTTCACCTTCCTCATTTTGTTCTTTTGTTGGATTAAATGTATTCATTAAAAAAACAACAGCTTCCGCCAAATCATCTACAAAAAGAAACTCTCTTTTTGGTTTTCCTGTTCCCCAAACAATTACTTCTTTTCTGCCTTCACTCTTTGCTTCATGAAATTTTCTAATCAAGGCCGGCAAAACATGAGAATTTTCTAAATCAAAATTATCATTCTCTCCATATAGATTCGTAGGCATTGCACATATATAATTTGTACCGTATTGCCTATTATAACTCTGACACAGCTTAATACCGGCAATCTTTGAGATGGCATAAGGCTCATTGGTAGGTTCCAATTTTGATGATAGTAAATATTCTTCCTTAATTGGTTGAGGACAGTTTTTGGGATAAATACATGAAGAACCTAAAAAAAGTAATTTCTTCACATCATTTAAATAAGCGTTATGAATAATATTTATTTGAATTTGCAAGTTCTCATAAATAAACTCAGCCGGATAGGAATTGTTTGCTTCTATACCTCCAACCTTAGCTGCAGCTAAAAATATATATTCCGGTTTTTCTTTTTTGAAAAAATCAGCTACGGATTTCTGATCCAATAAATCAAGTTCTTTGTGCGTTTTAAGAACAAGATTTGAGTAGCCTTGTTTATTTAATTCTCTTACAATTGCAGATCCTACTAGTCCCCTATGCCCCGCTACATATATTTTAGAATCTTTATACATAATTAGTTTAAGTGATTAAGAGTTTAAAAGTTTAAGGTGTAACGGTTCATACTATTAAGGATATTGTCATGAAATCCTGAAACGCTTGTCCCAGTCTGCCTCCGGCATGACGCCTTTGAAGGAAGTTCAGAACGACAGTATAGTGCAGCTTTGGAAATTGTAAATTGTAAATTATTTATTATAGTCCTCTTCTGTCATTATCTTTGCCAACTCCTTGAAGGTAACCTTCGGTGACCATCCCAATATTTTCTTAGCTTTACTATAATCACCGATTAGAAGGTCTACCTCTGCTGGTCTAAAATATCTTTCATCAATTCTAATTATAATATTACCACTTACGTTATCAATACCGATTTCCTCAGTACCACTTCCCTTCCATTCTATATTCATTCCCAGATTATTCCCAACTTCCTCCACAAATTCTCTGACCGAGTGTGTCTCGCCAGTTGCCAAAATATAATCATCAGGAGCTTCTTGTTGTAACATCATCCACATTCCTTCGACATATTCTTTAGCAAAGCCCCAGTCTCTTTTGGCCTCCAGATTACCTAAGTATAAACAATCACTCTTACCTTTTTTAATAGCACACAGTCCCCTAGTAATTTTTCTGGTAACAAACGTCTCACCACGTCTAGGAGATTCGTGATTGAACAAAATACCATTACAGGCAAATATATTATAACTTTCACGATAATTCCTAGTTAACCAAAAAGAAAAAACTTTAGCACACGCATAAGGACTCCTGGGATAAAAAGGAGTTGTCTCTCTTTGTGGAATTTCTTGAACCTTACCGAACATTTCGCTACTGGAAGCTTGATAAAATTTCGTATTAATACCTGTCTCTCTAATAGCTTCCAATAATCTAATCGAACCCATAGCATCAATATCACAGGTGTACTCTGGAACATCAAAACTGACTCTGACATGACTCTGCGCTCCAAGATTGTAAATTTCATCGGGACAGATTGTTCTAAGCAGTCTAGCCAAGCTTGAACCGTCACTCAAATCTCCATAATGTAAAACGAGTTTCCTTCCTTCTGAATGCGGGTCTTGATATATATGCTCGATTCTATCTGTATTAAAAGAGGAACTACGTCTAATTAGTCCATGAACTTCATAGCCTTTGGATATTAAAAATTCCGCCAAATAGGAACCGTCCTGCCCAGTGATGCCTGTAATAAGAGCTTTTTTCATTAATTCTATTTTACTTTCCGACCAATTGTATCATTTAATATCAAAAAATTCATACCTTTTCATTTTCAAAATATCTTCAAACCAAAATTTAGCTGAGAATTTTCTATTCGCTAGAAACAATGGTAACCAAAAAATATCGTCACTCCACATTTTATCATATGGAATTTCTGCTATATTAAACCATTTTGGCTTCATCTCTTCCGTCTCTACTGGCTCACCAGAATAACTTAGTACCTTATACACATGAACCTCCAATTCATCCTGCATAGTGTCAATATAAAAGGTAATCTTAGCTCTCTTTGAAATCTTGTTAGCCAAAATACCAACTTCCTCCAATAATTCTCTTTTTGCACAAGCAATAATTTTTTCACCTTTTTTCAACTTTCCTCCGAAACCATCCCACCAACCAATCCCAAAACCCTTCTTCTTCATTCCTAAAAGGATCTGATTATCTCTGACTATGAATGCAAGCGAGGTGATCTCCTTTTTTTTTATCATAATATCTTTCTAATCTCCATCTACCAGTGCAAAAACATTCATTAGTAAGAATGTGCTCTGAACAGCAAAAACTTCGAAGAAATCCATTTCCTGAGAAGAAAATTTTACCGGTGAATTAAAACATAGAAGTAGAGATCCTCTCAGTTCATTTCTGATTAACAAAGGTAAGTTAATGTAAAATTCCAAACCCTGATTCCTAATAAATGATAATTCTTCCTTATCTTTATCAGAAAAATGATTTTTTAAAATATCCTTTTTTTCAATCATCAGTTTTAGACAATCACTCGCATCTCCATCCAATACTTTGTTGAATAGTTTATCGTCCTCATATAATTCCCCTAGAGAATCCAATAAACAAAAACTTCTACTGTCATTATTGTATCTGTATAAAAGACAAAGCTTAGCATTTGATAAACTCAATGCCGATTTAGTGATAATTGAAAATATGTGGTTTTGATTATTTATATCCTTAAATTTATTTAGATCAGCCAAGATACCAACTTGTCTATTGACCATTCCCAAATGTTTATATGAATCAAATAATTTATCCTCGGCATGCTTCCTCTTTGTAATATCATAAACTATACCTTCATAATATTTAATGTTTCCTTTATCATCTTTAACGGCTTTTGAGCTTTCTCTAACCCATATCTCCCTACCATCGGACTTAATTATCCACTTGCTTTCAAAATCTTTAATCTGTCCTTGCTCACTGATGACTTTCTTAAAGAAATCACGATCATATAACAGATTGGAACTGGAACTTTCCAAGTCTACTTTCTTCAACGCATCCATACTCTTGTATCCTAACAAATTAACCATATAAGGGTTACACATTAGCATTTTCCCATCTGGGGTTGTTCTGTAAATTCCAATCGATACGCTATTGAATAAATTCTGATACTTCTTCTCGGTTTTAAGAAGTGCTAATTCCGCCTCTTTTCTTTGTGAAATATCCAGAATCATTCCTTCATAATAGAGTACATTTCCCTGTTCATCTTTGACGACTCTTGCATTTTCACTGGTCCATATTTTCTTTCCTTTTCGATTTAACCAGCAAGTTTCATAATCCTTGATTTCTTTCTTCTCTTCAATTAAATTTTCAAATTCACTTCTAGGATAATTTTTAATCAGATTATCCTTTATTAAATTATACTTGGATAATTCAGCTAATGAATTAAAACCTAGCATTTTTTGATAAGTCTTGTTGGCATAGAGTACATTTCCATCTTTAGTATTTTTATACAAAGCAACTGGAACTTGATCAAAATAATGTTTAAACTCTTCCTCACTTTTTTGTAGTAATAATCCCGTTTGTTTCTCTTTTGTAATATCTATACCTACCGATTGAAACTCAAATATTTCCCCCTTATCATCGAATATTGCTCGATCCGTCCATGATTGATAACTTTTCTTCCCATCTTTAGTTATTATTTCATGTTCATATTTATCAATTTGCTTTTTTTTTGAAAACTCTTTCAAATATTTCATTGCCTCTTTCTTGTCTTCTTCCGGTATGAAATCAAAAAAATTCTTTCCCAGTAATTGTTCTTTATTTGAGCAAAAATATTGGCAATACAAATCATTTACATATGTAAGTTCTCCGGTTGGTTTAAACCTACAAACCATAGCCGGAATATCTTCCAAAATCTCCTTAAATTTTTTACTATTCTCTTTTAGCTCTTTCTGAGCTGTTTTAGTTTCACTGATATCCTCTGCCACAATATGAACAGCAACTACTAAATCATTTTTAATTACCGGTGAATAAAATAATCGTAAATTGCTTTTTTTGCCCCAGTTGGAAACATAAAAACGCTCAGTAATTATATTTTTTTTCTTCTGAATACAATTAAGAAAATCTCCCGTTATTTTGTATTCTTTTAGTTTTTTGTGATTTAAGAAATTAATCTTCAATGTCTCTTGCTTGGAAGGCGACCCTACAATCTCCAAAAGACGATTATTTATTTCAATGATATTCCCCTTAAAATCTACAATTAAATAACCGGCATGGATACAATTAATTACGCTTTCCAACATACTCATATCGCTGGGGAATATTTCCTTCAGATCTCTGTTTTTACTGACTATTTCATCTTTCAAAAAATTAAGTTAAAAACTTAATAGAGTCTACTTTTAATATTATAACACATATATAAGCATAATATACATTTTGGTCATACATAATAGCATGAATGTGGATATCATTTCTCTGTTCACTATTTCCTATTTCCTATTTCTACTTTCCCCTTTTCCACTTATTTAGTTTAGGAATAAGAATTATAGAAATAAGGATTAGGGGTAATTTTCATTGAAAATTACTGGTTGGGGAGGAAGGATTCGAACCCTCGCGTGACGGGACCAAAACCCGTTGCCTTACCACTTGGCCACTCCCCAATGAAATTTAGCCATTTCATTCTATACGATTTTCTATAGATTTCAAACATTTTGTGGAAATTTGTTGACGAAAAAAAACTAGCACTCTATAATTTTGAGTGCTAACAATACAATATGTTTTTTTATGATCCAACTTTCATAATTATCATTCCGGCATTAATCCTAACCATTTATGCCGAAGTAATGGTAAAGAGAGCTTTTTCCAAATATTCCAAAATCAATATTAATTCCGGTCTTTCCGGCAAAGAAATAGCTCAAAAGATTCTAAATATGTCCGGTCTTAATATCCCCATTGAGAGAACCCCTGGTAATTTAACCGATCATTATGATCCTCTAAGCAAAATTTTAAGATTGTCCCCGGAAGTATATGATGGCAAATCCATTGCTTCAGCCGGGATTGCCGCTCATGAAGTAGGACATGCCTTACAACACGCTTCTAAGTATGCGCCACTAATATTAAGGACCAGTAGTTACCCAATAGCAAGATTTGCTTCCTTCGGCGGACCAATCCTATTAATATTAGGATTACTATTATCTCTCAAACCATTCCTGCTATATGGAATAATCATCTATTCAGTTTCCGTATTATTTTACCTTATAACTCTCCCTGTGGAATTCAACGCTTCAAGTAGAGCGAAATCAATCCTTGTAAACAATGGATTTATCTCCGGAGAAGAAAAAGATGGAGTCGACAAAGTATTAAATGCAGCTGCTCTAACATATGTTGCTTCCGCATTAGTAGCTGTATTACAGCTGATTCGATTAATCCTGATTTTTAGAAATCGTGATTAGCCATTTACCTTTTGGTAATATTCAAATAGAATTTGGCTTAAAATGAGCTATTTAAATGTTAAGAAAATTTAAAGCTGTCACCTTACTAATTGTTATTCTATTTTCAATTTCCAATGTTGCAGCAGCCCCGGTTACGGAACCGACAATATTGAATCAATCAAAACTGGACAGTTATTATAAGTCATACATTAGTAAAATATGGCCTACTGTTAACTTAACTCGAGACGTATTACCTGATGATGTTAATTTTTTTAATATTGAAATTCTTCGTCAAAGCAACATTAATGATAGTTTGTATTTTAAACCTAATGATTCTATTTCCAATTATGATTTTTTTAAATGGTACTTTTTACTCCACCAGGATGATAAAAATAGTTTCGTTATTAAAAGAGAATTATCAAAGGAACGCAAATTACTAATTAACAGTATTAATCGTTTTATTGCATCGAAAAAAAAGATATTTACTCTAAACGAAGAAAATGCGGACAATCCTCTGACATGCGAAATATTTAAAAGTACATTTAAGACAGAATTTGGGAGATGTAAAACGGCTATGAATCGTTATCAATCAATTAGCTATATTTTTAGTAAATTATTAGATACTAAAAAAATTGATGTCTTATATAAAAAGTATATTGACTATACATATCCTCAATTAAATACAACTTACAAAAGCACATTCCAATTATCAAATCATGACATCAACATAAACAACAAAATTATCAAAGGACTGTTCGTCAATTGGATGACAGACTTCAGAAAGGTTAATAAGACAGATTTAAAAAAAGAAATCGCTAAAATGAAAGAATCACAAATCAGTGGAGTTAGTATTGAAGTTGGATGGGATGATATAGAAATGTCCAAGAATTTATTAAAGTATCCGGAAATAATTGACTGGGTAATTACGGAACTAAGAAATAATGGAATGTATGTAATTCTTCTGTTATCGCCCCACTATACTCCCGACTGGGTATTTAAGAAATATCCCAATGACATTCGTATGGTCAATCGCGATGGAATTCCCGTTGTTGAGGGAGAATATGCTACTTATTCTTTTTTTTCTCCTGCTGTCTTCGATCAAATAGAGTTTCAACAAAAAGCGACAAAGCACTATTCTTCATTTTCTAACATAATCACAATCTTATTAGGCAATGAGCAATCCTACGGTCGCTTATCCGATTTGGATTATTCCTCATGGGCTAAAATCGCCTGGAATGATTGGCAAGAAACAAACAATCTTAGAAAAACTCAAATCCCAAAAGAAAAAAACGAAAAATATTATTATCTTTGGAAAAGATTTCGCCAAATTGGTCTTAATGATTATTACAATAAGGTATATAAGAATGTTAAACCTTTTACTAAAATTCCTTTATCTTTTAAGCATATTCCTTATGAAAACACATCGGCCTATGCTGAACAATATGGCCTCAATCTTTCTCCTGTCGATATTAAAACAGATGTTTTAGCCGTAGATATTTACGGATATACACCTAACGTGTTTGCACTTATTAAGGCATTCAATGTCCCAAAATTGGCAACGGAAACAAATCTACCCGGAGATTGGGATGAAGATAAGTTTTTCAAGCATTTGATGATTAATTATTTTCAGGGCATTCCTGTTCAAAGTATCTTCGCTTGGATCAAAGGTGAATTTGAAAATGCTTTATTCCATAACAGTGGAAATGCTTATAAAAAATTCTCAGCAATTAAAAAAGCTGCTCGTTTAATAAACTTGTTAAACATGCCTGAAATTGCTATTTCCGATCAGGCAATAGTTTTACCGACGGATGGACTCAATTTTGAAGGACATAATTATAATAAATATCAGTATCAATTGGATAATATTATAGATAAAATATATTCTGATACTTCCAGTTATCCTGTCATTATATGGTCATCAGATATTAATAGCGACAAAGATATTCTAAACAAAGCAACTTGGTCGAAAGAGGAATTATCTAAATTCAATAAATTGATTCATATTAATTAATCATAAATCCTCTCTCATATCAGTATATTGGCTTATATTGGTTTTTTGTGGTATAATTTCAAGATTTACCAAATTTCGAGTATGGGAACAAAAAACAAAAAAATAAAATCATTTCTTATTTTATTGATCACCACATTCGTTTTCTTTCATCAATTCTACTTATCCGAATCTAATAAATTGATGGAAGCTAAAATAAATGATTTGGAAGGAAGACTGAATAATACCAACCAAGAGAATGTCAATTTTAAAGATGAAGTCACTTATGCGTCATCAGATTCATTTGTTTCCAAAAATGGAATTTTGAGTTCCGATGTAGCCAATGCAGCAGAAAATGAAGATGAAGTAAAAGAACCTGTCATAATAAAAAGTGATCTCCAATTGAAAGAAAAGACAATTAAGATCGAGGCAAACGATGCCCAGTCAATTGATAATAATATAGACTTGCTGAATATTTTAATCTTTGGAGTTAATTCCGGTTTAACCGACACTATCATGGTCATAAGTATTAATAGAGATAAAAATATTATAAATCTATTAAGCATTCCCCGGGACTATTGGGATACTTACTATGGAGATAAAATCAACAGAATTTATAGAAAGCATGGCTTTGATGCTTTTGTAAAAAGCGTGACCAAGATAACGGATTTGAAAATTGATAAATTTGTTAGAATTGATTTCGAAGGATTTATCAAAATCATCGACCATTTGGGCGGTATTTGGATTTACAATGAAGAAGATATATTTGATAAGAGATATCCCAGTGCCGACTATAAATATGAGACCTATGAATTAAAAAAAGGATATCACAACTTAAACGGAGCAGATGCTTTGAAGTTTGCTCGGACGAGACACGGAGACAGTGATTTCAGGAGAGCTGCCCGTCAACAAGAAGTCATTAACGGTGTAATAAATGTAATTCGCAAATTTGACTTAAAAGATATCGATAAAATCTTGAACGTAACCAAAGAACTAATTACTTACGTAAAAACAGATATAACAATATTTGATGGACTTAAAATCATGGCCGATTATAAAAACTTTGATATCAAACCGGGTAACGTTCTACGAGTCCCCGAACAACTATATTCGACAAGGAATGTCAAAGGTGAATACATTGTCCTACCACGAGACCCATCACTTAAACACATCCATAACTATATCGGAAGTTTAATTAATAACAATTAGCCAAATAGTAAGACAATTGTCAAATTGATTGACACTCAGGTAGTTTAATAAAAGCAAAATAAATGGTATAATTACTTGAATAACTAATAAAAACAAAATGCAAAATACTGAATTCGAAATGAAAAATCAAAGCCTTCTATTTACTAAACCAAAGACATTTTCTATTAAGAAAAAAAGAGACTTCAAGAGACTTCTTCAAAAAACGGTAAAACTGGATACAGCACATAGTAAGACAATTCTAATCGGTATGGAATTTGATAAATCAGACTCGGAAAGGAATTTTCTATTCGAAGAAATATTGGAAGGATTGGGAGAACTAAATAATATACAAGTGGTGATTATCGGACAATCAAAAGAGCATCTAAATGAATACAAAAATATAAAATATTTAGCAAACTCACCAAAAAATGTAGAGCTCCTAAGTAAATGTGTTGATTTGTATTTACTTCCAAAAAATCAAACTGAAGAGGAAGCTTGTCTAAAATACGGAACACCAAGCATTTATTTTGAAAGTGAATTGTATAATGGAATGTTATCTGCATTTCATCCCCTTGAAGAGACTGGTAATTCCTTCCCCATTTTCAAGAAAAACAAATGGCATCTTTTGGAGGCGATTATCCGGGCCAAAGAAACATATGGTTTCCCCTATGATTGGAGTTCAATTTGCAAAAATGCCTTTTCCGTTGGACAGTCTAATTAATAACACATTTTAGAAAACGATCATATCCGCCGTAATTCTTGATCACATCAATTTTTATATCAGGATATAAATCTAAAATATATTTAGTAAGTTTCAAAGCTTGCTCTTCATGGATTTCCAAGAAGAGCGCTTTAAATTTAATCTTCTTTTCAGTAATTTGTGATACGAACTTTTTTATTGTCTTCATACCAAAATCATCTGAGAACAATGCTAAATTAGGCTCATAATCTCTAACATCAGACATAATCTGATCTTTCAATTCCATCGGAATATATGGAAGATTAGCAACAATTACATCGTATTCATGAATTGAGACATCATTTAATAAATCCGATTTTATAATAGTAATATCGGGCGGATTTAATTTATTTATATTTTCATCAGCAACCAATAGTGCATCTTTGGAGATATCTGTTATCAGTACAGAACTCTCTTCAATTTCTAGATTCAACGTAATACCTAGGGCTCCACTACCGGTTCCAACATCAATTATATTAATCGGTTTTGGAATGTTTTTGGAAAATTTAATAACTTCATCAATCAATAGCTCACTATCCGGTCTGGGGATGAGAACATTTTTATTAACGACAAATTCCCTCCCGTAAAAATCTTTATGTCCGATAATATAAGCTATTGGTTCGTATTTTTTTCTTCTTTCAATAAACTGGAAATACTTTTCCGTCTCAATTTCCAAATTCAATCCTAAGAAAAGGCTTTTTCGGTCGATTTTTAAAGAAAAAGCCAATAACACCTCACTATCTATCTCAGCACTGCAAATATCGCAATATTTTAGTTCTTCATTGCCTAAATTAAGTGCCTCCTTGATTGTCATTATCCTCGTTTAAGTTTCTCGGCGTTATCTTCGAATGTTAACTTATCGACCATATCTTGTATTTCTCCATTCATTATACCGGGAATATTTGACCAATTGGCATGAATCCTATGATCGGTAACTCTGTCCTGAGGATAATTGTAAGTCCTAATTTTTTCAGATCTATCTCCGGAACCGATTTGAGATCTTCTTTCATCAACTCTTTCTTTTACAGCTTTCTCTTCTTCTATTGCTAAAAGACGAGATCTTAAAACTGATAAAGCTTTTGCCTTATTCTTATGTTGCGACTTTTCATCCTGACAAATAACAATCATTCCCGTTGGTATATGTGTAACTCTAACGGCGGAATCCGTAGTATTTACACTCTGTCCACCCGGACCACCTGATCTAAATACGTCTATCTTAAGCTCTTCAGGTTTAATATCTAAATCAACTTCCTCAGCTTCCGGTAAAACGGCTACGGTTGATGTTGAAGTATGTATTCTTCCTTGGCTTTCCGTAACAGGAATCCTCTGCACTCTATGTACACCACTTTCATATTTGAATTTAGAATATGCACCTTTTCCAACAATGCTAAAAATAACTTCCTTAAACCCACCGGCTTGAGATTTATTTTCACTAATCAGTTCATTGCCAAAACCTAATATTTCAGAATATTTTATATACATTCTATAAAGATCATAGGCAAAAATAGAAGACTCATCTCCACCCGCTCCCGCTCTGATCTCAATAATAATATTTTTATTATCATTTTTGTCTTTAGGAATCAGTAAAAATTTTATCTTATCTTCCAATTCAGTAAGTTTGCTTTTCGTGATCTCATATTCTTCTTGTGCCATAGCCACCAGTTCCGGATCTTCGTCAGATCTTCGTAGTATTTCTAATTCGGCTAACTCTTTATCTAATTTAAAATATTTATCTATTTCGTTTTTAATCTCCTTCAAATCCTGCAATTCCACACTTAAAGATTTAAGTTGCGAAATATCTTTAATAACTTCAGAATCGTTTAATTTAGCCTCAATGGCATTGTACTTATCTATAATTTTATTGAATTTATCTTTCATAAAAAAAAATACTTCTTAATAGAATATACCTAAGAAGATCAATTAAAACTAATTTTCAGTCGTCTCTGTTTTCTCTTTCTTTTTTCCTTTGAAGACTTCAACTACTTTTTCCTTCTTAGTTTTATTATCAATTATCGCTTGTTTTTTAGCTTCGGCAAGTTTTCTTCTCTCCTCAAATTTCTCTACTCTTCCTGCTGTATCAAGTATAACTGTCTTTCCACTATAAAAAGGATGTGAAGTACTGGAAATTTCAATCTCATAGAGTGGATATTCCTTTCCATCACTCCATTTAATTTTTTTATCCGTTGTAAGTGTTGATTCAGCAATCATTTGAAAATCACTGGCTAAATCTTTAAACACTACTAATTGTGATTTCGGGTGTATGTTTTTCTTCATATTATCTTTAAAATGCGCGAATTAGACTTTATCAAATACATTCCGCAATTGCAATACCTCTACTTTTTTAACTCCAAACATTTCTTGATGAAAGCGTTGAACAAAGGGTGTGGTCTAAGTGGTCTGGACTTAAACTCGGGGTGAAACTGACATCCTAACATAAAAGGATGATCTTTAATTTCCACAATCTCCACTAAATTATGTTTTACGTGAATTCCAGAAACAACTA
>Ga0074197_1000836_pt1 | contig 32439 bp, 23 predicted proteins | sample EPASupsiteSAE305_FD_64526 | JGI IMG/M metagenome (GOLD analysis project Ga0074197, IMG submission 64526) | Bioremediated contaminated groundwater microbial communities from EPA Superfund site, New Mexico - SAE3-05 reassembly with SPADES | ecosystem: Environmental > Aquatic > Deep subsurface >...
GTCTTCATTATCTTTTGCACGAGGGCGGCCTTCGCCGGGATATCGCTGCGGGCTACGTTCCTGCCGTCAATCACGCCGCAGATGAGAGTCTTGTCCGACGGGAAGCCGTGCCTTGCCAGCGCCGCCATGTTGCCTTCCCCGCCTGACACGAAATCCAGCCCCACGCTTTTGACCGGCAGGCGCAGAAGCTGGCGCAGGCCGTCCGGGGACTCATAGTATGTCACAAGATGAAAATCAAGCCCGCAGTCCAGCATGGGGGCGTACAGTTTGGACACAAGCGCTCTCTCGGACGGAGAGTCGTCCAGAGCAAGGCCCGGGTCCTCGAAATGGATCGCTTTTACGCCCGCCTTTTTCAACTGCCCGAACAGGGATTCATAGGCGTCGCACACCATTTCAAAGGCGCGGGGGAAAGAGACGCCGTCAAGGCGCGAAAGGCGCGTGAATGTGTAGGGTGCTATCAGGTGAAGCGGTTCTGCGCTGTATTCAGCCTGGCACATCGCGAGGCAGGCCAGGTGCGGCGCGGGGGAAAAGTCCCTTGTTATGGTGGGAACCAGATAGTGGTAATTGGTGCTGAAGAATTTCTTGAGTTCCAGTGCGTGCGTTCCCCTGGCGAACGCGAAATATTCCTCAAGCGAATTCGCCTTGTACAGTCCGATGGAGAGGGCCGTGTCCAGCATCTTGTCGAAGCGGGTCATCTCGCCGCATGGGAACAGGTCCACGCGGGAGGAGTATTCCCTGTGGCGCTGCCTGTCCAGCAAATCCAGCCCGGATATGTACTGGATGCGGGAAATCTCGCCCTTCCAGAAATCCTCGGTGAGTTTCTTGAATTCCCTCGCGGCCCCGAGGCGCGGAAAACCGTATGCGTAAGTGAGCATGGGCATCCCCCAAGTGTCTGACGATAGCAATAGGTTAGCAGAAAGGCGGATTTTTTGCCGGAGCTATTTGTCCGGCGATTTGGCATAATCATTATTATGCCGATAGAGAAACCAATCAAAGCAAGCGAGGAAATAGGCCCCAACTATGTTTTCCATCTGGCGGCGCTGGCCGAAGCCGGATTTTCCAGCGATTACGCCGGGAAATACGCCCATTCCGTAAAAAGCGAGGACCTGAAATGGCTCAGGGAGAATGCCGACAAGATTTCCTTCGGCAACGGCGCGGGCGGGGACCTTGTGTTTCCCGTGCTGATATTCCCGGCCTACCTGAATCTTTCCACCCCGGATGAATTCTCCGAATACTTCGACCTGCTGGGCCGGGGTTTCAAATGCTCGGATTTCCGGGATTTCATGCGCCGCTACCGCGACGCCATAACCCGCATGCAGGACTGGAACTTCACCGACGCGCCGGGCGAGTATTTCAGGGAGCTGCTCGCGGAAGGACCGGCTGTGGAGCGGATGGGCCGGATAATGGCCGGCAATCTGCCAGCGTATCTGTCGGACGTCTGGCCCGTGGAAAAACCTGCCATTGAGGCCGTCTGTTCCGCCGTTAACGCCTTTTTCGCGGAAGAGGATGCCATAGGAAAGTGGGAGAGTTTCACGGGAGAGAAATTCAAGTATCCCTCCTACCAGATACTGCTTTGCTCCGCGCTGAAAAACGGTCCGAACGCCGATTCCCTCGGCTACGAGCGCAATGCCTTCTATTCCGGCACGCCATTCAACCTTCTTACCCAGCTCATAGTGCACGAAACCGGTACCCACATACTGATAGACGCGCCCAAAGTCCTTTATGAGGAACAGGTGCTTGCCGACACGGACATTTACTCCGCGTTCGAGTGCCTGTGCCAGTTCTACACCTCGAAAATCATCGGGGGGCGGCCGGTCTACGGGATGGGCGCGTTCGGTGACGAGAAGTATTTCGGGATTTACGAAAAACTGTTCGCTGAAGACCCCAAGGCCGCGCCGCAGGACCTTATACGCCGCGCGGTAAAGGCCTTCAGGGGCTGATATCACAGCCGGAGGAGAATATATATGGATTTCATGGTGTGTGTTTACGGAGACAACGGGGAGGAGGCCTATTTCCCGGAGATAAATCGGCTTGGAGCCGGAGTGGAGCTGCAAAGCTACGGCTTCAAGGGGGCGGTTTCAATGAAGGCCTGGGATGAGCGCCTCGCCCTGCACTCCTCCCTTCGTCCGAAAATAGCGGGCCGCGCGGCGGTGCACGGGCCTTTCATCGGCATGGCGTACGACCATAAGGACTGCCTGCTGATGGAAGCCACCCGCAGGCGCATGGACATGACTTTCGACGTGGTGAAGCGGCTCAAGCCGGACACTCTGGTCATGCACTCCGGCATAACGCCTCTGTCCGCCAAAAGCGAGGAGGACGCCTGGGTGAAGGCCGTTTCCGCCTTCTGGAAAGAGGAGATAAAGCGCTACAAGGCAATCGGCGTCCGCGTGGTGCTTGAAAATACCGCCGAGCGTTCGCCCGATACCATAGTCCGGCTGCTGGACGCGGTCGGCGACCCTTCGCTCGGTATATGCCTCGACGTGGGACACGCCAATTACGCTTCCGATTTAAAGCCGTGTGACTGGGTCAGCCCTCTCTCGAAGTGGCTGAAGCACATCCATCTTCACGACAATAACGGCAGGGAGGATGAGCATCTGCCGGTCGGAAGGGGGAACATAGATTTCAAAAAGCTGTTCTCCGCGTTCGAGCGATATACCCCCGACGTGACCGTTTCGCTCGAAGTCGAGGAGAAGCCCGATGTCATTATCGAAAACTTCCGTCTCGTGCTTGCGATGGCGAAAGGTCCGGTTAACGGATAGCGAGTTTTCCGCATATCTTCGCCCTCCCCGGTCATGCGCGGCGGAGCGCATCCGGCGGAATAATTATGTGCGACACTTTTTTGGATTAAAGAGATATAATTTATCTGGTACCAGTTTCCAGTCAACAAGGAGCGGCGCATGAAACCGGAAGAGGTCAGGACAGAGGGGCAGTACACCATAGACCTGCGCAAGCTGGTGGACAAGTGGAAAGACCGGGAGGGCAGCCTTATAATGCTCCTGCACGAGGTGCAGAAGCAGATAGGCTACATTCCCCGGCCTGTTTCCCTTCAGCTGGCGCAGATGCTTGAAATCCCGCTGGCTCGCATCTACGAGGTCATAACCTTCTACAATTTTTTCAAGCTGGAGCCTCCCGGCAAGCACCATGTCTCGATTTGCCTGGGCACGGCCTGCTATCTGAAGGGCGCGCCCGTCCTCATCGAGGAAGCTGAAAAACTGCTCGGCGTCCGGACCGGCCAGACTACTCCCGACGGTCTTTTCTACCTTTCCAGCGTGCGCTGCCTCGGCTGCTGCGGTCTCGCGCCGGTGATGATGATAGACGAGAAGGTCTACGGCAAGCTGGACAAGAAGCGCCTTGGGGAGATTCTTCAGGGCTACAAGGATAAAAAGTGAGGTCGCCCGACATGCCAAAACTGGACAAAGCTGCTCTCGAAAAAATGCTTTCGGCCCGGCCCGCCGGTGGGGACTGGATAAAGGTGGGCATGAGCACCTGCGGGCTGGCCGCGGGCGCGCAGGAAGTCTATGACACGCTTGTCGCGGAGGCGAAGCTTCTCAACGCCGCCGTCCGGGTGGAGAAGTGCGGATGCCTCGGCATGTGCTACGCCGAGCCGCTGGTTGAAGTCTGCGTAAGCGGCATGCCCCGCGTCATATACGGCAAGGTGGACAAGGCCGCCGCCATGCGGATAATGGAACGTCATGTCGCCGCCCATGAACTGGTGGACGGGCATATCATTCACAGGGGGGAGCGCGATGCCAGATAAGACGATTCTCCTTAAATACACCTCCCAGGACGCACCGGCAAGAACAAAAGAGTTCCTTGGCCTGTTCACTGCCGCGCTCAGGGAACTTGACGCCTTGGAGGGCGTGAACATAACCGGCGTGGAGGATATCGGGCTTTATGATGACGGTCTTGTAGTCCGCATACTGCCCGAGGGGATAACCTACCGCAACGTGCAGGAAGGCGACATCCGCCGCATAATCGAGCTTACCGTAAAGAAAGGCCAGATAATAAAGGAACTTCTGGCGAAGCCCGCCGCGAAGGAAACCCGCGTCGCGCTGCGCAACTGCGGCGCGATCGATCCGGACAGGATAGAGGATTACATAGCGGCCGGAGGCTACGCCGGGCTTAAACGCGCTCTCTTTGAACTGAAACCCGATGACATCATAGCTGAGGTCATGAAGGCCGGCCTGCGCGGACGCGGCGGCGGAGGATTCCCCACCGCGAACAAGTGGCAGCTCGCCCGCAAGGCGCAGGGCGCGCGCAAGTTCATAATCTGCAACGCCGACGAGGGCGACCCCGGCGCCTACATGGACCGCTCCATACTGGAGGGCGACCCCCATTCCGTGCTCGAGGGCATGATTATCGCCGGACTGGCGTTCGGGGCTTCGCAGGGCATTTTCTACGTCCGGGCCGAATACCCGCTCGCCGTAGAGCGCGTGGAAAAGGCCATAGCCGCCGCCCGGGAATATGGACTTCTCGGAGAGCGCATTCTGGGGGGCGCGTTCAGCTTCGACGTGGATATTCGCCTCGGCGCGGGGGCTTTCGTCTGCGGGGAAGAAACGGCCCTGCTCGCTTCCGTTGAAGGAAGGCGCGGCTATCCCCGCCCCCGGCCCCCATATCCAACCGATCACGGCCTCTGGGGCTATCCGACTGTCATCAACAACGTCGAAACGCTCGCCAACGTCCCGCCCATCATCGCCAAGGGGGGCGGCTGGTTCGCCTCCATGGGGTCCGGCAAGTCCACCGGCACAAAGGTTTTCGCCCTCACAGGCAAGGTGCGCAATTCCGGCCTCGTGGAAGTGGAGATGGGCGTTCCCATCCGCGACATAGTCTATTCGCTGGGCGGCGGCACGCTTTCCGGCAAGGCCGTAAAGGCAGTGCAGACCGGCGGGCCTTCCGGCGGCGTGATACCGAAGGAGCATCTGGACACGCCCATAACCTACGAAAATCTCGCGCAGCTCGGCTCCATAATGGGTTCCGGCGGCATGATTGTCCTGGACGAGGACGACTGCGTTGTGGACATCTGCAAGTTCTACCTTAAATTCTGCGTGGACGAATCCTGCGGCAAATGCGCCCCCTGCCGCATAGGCGGCTTCCAGATGCTGGAAATACTGGAGCGCATAAGCGAGGGCAAGGGCGTTCCCGAGGACCTGCCCAAACTGCACGAAATAGCGACCGCGATGCAGAAAGCCTCCCTGTGCGGGCTCGGCCAGAGCGCGCCGAACCCGGTGCTGTCCACCCTGCGCTACTTCGAGGACGAATACAAGGAGCACATTGTCAGCAGGCGCTGCCTGACCGGCAAATGCAAGGGCCTGCTGGTGTATGCAATCAATCAGGAGAAGTGCAAGCGCTGCAAGATGTGCCAGAACAACTGCCCCGCCGGAGCTATACCGGGCGACAGGGAAAAGGGCTTCGTGATTGACGCGTCAAAGTGCATAAAATGCGGACGCTGCGCTGAAGTGTGCAAATTCGGCGCGGTGGACAGGAGGTAGCCATGATAAAAGCGACCATAAACGGCATAGCCGTTGAAGTTCCGGAGGGTACTTCCATCCTCGACGCAGCCGGCAAGGTCCACGTAAAGATTCCCACGCTCTGCAAGCACAAGGACCTTGAGGCCAGCGCCGCGTGCGGCATCTGCATAGTCAAGGTAAAAGGCTGGAGCAAGATGCTCCGCGCCTGCTGCACCCCCGTGGAAAACGGCATGGACATAACCACCCATGACCCGGAGATAGTCAAGATTCGCCGCACGGTGCTGGAGCTGATACTCTCCACCCACCCAAACGAATGCCTCACCTGCGGGCGCAACAACGACTGCGAACTCCAGAAAATCGCCGCCGACTTCGGCATACGGGAGGAGGAATTCCCCAAGCACCTGCGCGACATAAAGCAGGACGCCTCCACCAAGACCATAGTGCTTTCACCCCAGAAATGCATACTGTGCGGGCGCTGCGTGAACGTCTGCCAGGAGCACCAGAACGTCTGGGCCCTTTCCTTCCTGGACAGGGGCATAAAGACGCGCATCTCTCCCGCAGGGGATATAAAACTTTCCGACTCGCCCTGCATCCGCTGCGGTCAGTGCTCCAACCACTGTCCCACCGGCGCTATATGCGAGCATGACGAAACTGCCCCCGTCTGGGACGCCCTCCGCAACCCGAAGAAACACTGCGTGGTGCAGATAGCTCCGGCCGTCCGCGTGGCGATAGGCGAGGCTTTCGGCTTTCCGCTGGGCGCAAACCTGACCGGCAAGCTGGTCGCCGCGCTCCATCGCCTCGGCTTCCACGCGGTGTTCGACACCAGTTTCGGCGCGGACATAACCGTAATGGAGGAGGCGTCGGAGTTCGTCCGCCGCTTCCGCGACGGGGAGGGCAAACTGCCGCTGATAACATCCTGCTGCCCCGCGTGGGTGGACTTCCTGGAAAAGTCCCACCCGGACATGATTCCCTACTTCTCCTCCTGCAAGTCGCCGCACCAGATAGTGGGCGTCCTGTCAAAGACCTATTACGCCAAAAAGCGCGGCATAGACCCCGCCGACATCTTCGTTACGTCTATAATGCCCTGCACGGCCAAGAAGCACGAGATAGGCCGCAGCGACGAGATGTTCGCCTCCGGCCATCAGGATATAGACATATCTCTGACCACGCGTGAGCTGGCCCGTATGCTCAAGCAGTCAGGCGTGGACTTCGCCAGCCTGCCGGACGAACAGCCGGACGACCTGCTAGGCCAGTACAGCGGCGCGGGCGTCATATTCGGCAACACCGGCGGCGTGATGGAAGCCGCAGTGCGCACGGCCTATAACTTCGTCACGGGCGAGGACATGGGCAAGCTGGAAATAGCCGACATCCGCGGCCTTGAGGGAGTCAAGGAGGCCAAGCTGGAGGTGGGCGGGGAAATAGTCCGCATAGCCGTGGCGCACGGGCTCAAGAACGTGGAATACCTGCTTGAAAAGGTCCGCGCCGGGGTAAAGGGCGGGGGGGAACCTCCGTACCACTTCATAGAGGTCATGGCCTGCGCCGGAGGGTGCATAGGCGGCGGCGGACAGCCTTACGGGGTGACTGACGAACTGCGCCGCAAGCGCATGCGCGGTCTTTACTCCGAGGATGAGGCCAACGCCATACGCTACTCCTACAAGCATCCGGCCGTGGAACGGATATACAAGGAGTTCCTTGGCAAGCCTCTCGGCAAGACATCTGAGGAACTGCTGCACACCGAGTACCGCGCGCGTCCGCTGTATGTAAAGTAGCCCTGTTCCGCGGCCCTCCGTCCAATAGGCGGAGGGCCGCATCCAGTAAAAACCTCTGATGAACGGAGAGTAATAGGATGAAACTGCGGCTGCATGAGATTTCTGAAACCCATGCCGTATATAAGGCGGGCAAATTCAGTTCCCTTAACAATGCCCTTCTGGCTTCAGTCTTGAAAATACAGCCGGATAACGTGCCTAATGCCGTCCTTCTTTTCGAAGGCAGCATTGAGAATGAGCAGAAGCTGGCCCCCAAGCTCTCCGGGGACTACTATTCTGCCTTGATATATGCCGCTCAACCCCGGCAGTTGCGTTTTGCAGCCTATGCGGTCCCGTCCAGCCTGAAGCTGTCCAGGCTGTCTTTTCCCCGGATGACCGAAATATTCCTTTCGCAGGGTAAAAAGTTTGTCAAAAAGATGGGCAAAAAATATGCTGACGAGCATAAATCCACTATACTGATGCTGAAGGGAGCCCGTCATATTTCTTTCAGCAAGAAGGGACGTCCCGTTTCCCTTTTCATCATGTTGAGGCTGAAGGACTATTCCGGGTTTGAGCGGAACTGGCTTTGCTGGGATTGGGCACATGAGGATCTGTCAACCGAGGAAAAGGCCGGCATTGAGGCTTACGTTTTCAAGTGGATGAAGAAAAACCTTCATGGCCGCATAGAGAGCAAAGCCCGGACTTACGATACCCGTGCGCAGGATTATTTCCGCAGGCACGGATTTGTCCCGAAGGCTCTTACCGTTCGCGGTTCCATAAACATGCTTTCCCGGAATTATGGCGCTGTTGGCAGGAAGTAGAATCTGCCTGTCTGTGGCACGTTTTAATGACAACGCCCCCGCTAAATTAGCGGGGGCGTTTCAATTCCATGCGTCGTTTGCCCCGGCCTCATAATGAACGTATTCCGGGACAGGACTGTCAGGCGGCGGTTATCTGGCGGGGGAAGCCTTTCTGCGGGCAAAATCCTCTCTGGCGGCTTTTATCTGTCCCGCGTTCATCTCCCCGGCCAGTGTTTTCAAGTTCTGCAGGGCGTCCTTTTCTCCCTGTTCCGCCGCAAGGCTGAACATTACATATGCTTCTTTATAGTCCTGGCTGACGCCGCTGCCCTGATAGTAAAACATCCCAAGCTTGTTGCTTGAAAAACCGTCACCCCACCTGGAGGACAGTTTATAGAAAGCAATGGACCTTTGCAGGTCTCGCGGCTCGCCAAGGCTCTTTTCATACGCGTAGCCCAATATGCGCAGGGATTCCGGGTGGCGCATGTCGGCGGAGTTGCGGTACCATTTCAGGGATTCCCCGTAATTCTGGGGCACTCCGTTTCCGTCCCAGTACATTTTTCCCAGTATGACATTTGCCAGCATCATGCGGCCTTTTGACGCTTTTGTCAGCCATTCGACAGCTTTCCGGGGGTCTTTAACCACGTCCATCCCTTCCAGATATGCGCCGCCAAGCATCATTTGGGCGGGCGGCAGGCCGGCCTCGGCCGCGCGCGCGACGGCGTCTATTCCCAGTCCGCTTTTTGAAGGTTTCTCGGCAACTCCGGCGGAGGCAAGCAGCATGAGGGCAATGGGGTCATTTGCCTTAAGCAGGGGCCGCGCCACCGAAAGCGCGCCCTCTTTATCCGGATTCCCGTTCCTGTCATTTAGCGCAAGGGCCCGCCACATCGCCAGGGCTATTATGGATTCCCGGTTCCCCATTATGGACATGGTCTGCAACTGCACTTTGTTCGCGTCGTAGAGTTTTTTGCCGGCTTTCTGGTCCGTTTTCAATCCGCACATGCCCTTGTAAAGCCACAGACCGTACACCGCGTTGGCCCAGGGAAGCGTCCCTTTCGCGGATGTGACAAGCGGGACGGCCGCCTCGCAGTTATAGGCGCTCCACAGATACAGGGCAAGCTGAAGTTTTTCCGTGTCATTTAGCGCGCCTTCCGGTATATAGGGCAGAAGTTCGGGCAGATAGGGATTTTCCTCCCATGTTTTTCCGTTGCCAGCCAGAACCCGCAGTACTCCGGCGTCCATATCCGCCTTTTTAGCGCCGTTTGTGCGCAGGATAAGAAGCAGATTCTCGATTGCGGCCGGAACAAACTTTACCGGGGCTGGCGCGGCTGCTTTGGCCGTGGTCGTAGAGACCGGCACGGCGGCGCGTTCCGCGCAGAAAGCAGGCTGAAAAGCAGTAATGGAAATAAGCGCAAGTCCCAGTTGTTTCATCGATGTTCTCCGCAATGCTGTTTGATATTCAGGATATTCGCTCCGCTGAAAGCGGGTTTGTATCCAGCTTTGCTTATTTTATCTATTGTGCTTCCCTTGCCTCAATTTTTAGCATGGCTTGCCGTTTACTGAAGGATTACCGACCAGCCGGTCCCGGCGGCGTTATCCTGAAGCGATACGCCGATGGCCGCCAGTTCCGCGCGTATGGCGTCGGCGGCCTTGAAGTTTCCCTCGGCGCGCGCCTTAGCCCGCTCCGCAATCTTTCCCAGAATGAATTCCTCCCTTATGCCGCGCTCCGCTATGTGCCGCATCTTTACGCCGCGCAGATACTCCACGGGGTTTTCATCCAGAATGCCCAAAACCGGGCTTATTCCGCTAAGAGATTTACGGAAATCCATTGCTGCCTGCCGCTTTTCTTCAGGGCCTGCTTTCCGGGAGGCAAGCAGGTCCGCAATCTCCTTGAAGCGAGCGGGGAATTCTCCAAGAACCCGTGCCGTGTTGAAGAAATCATCCATCGCTTCCCTGAATAGCACGGAAAAACGGTCCGGCACGTCTTCCGGCGGAGTAGGGACCGATCCGTTCTCCCGTATGACGGCGTCTATCCTCTCCAACACTTCGTAATAGTGGTACACCCGCTTGTGCGCGGCGGCGAGGTTTTCCTCCGTAAAGTTGACGTTGGAGGACATGCCGAACGAAAGTATCATGAAACGTATTACGTCAGCGGGATATTTTGCCAGCGCGGTTTTGATTGTCTGGAAGTTTTTCAGGCTTTTGGACATTTTCCGGTTGTCCACCATCACCAGACCGTTATGCACCCAGTAATTGGCGAAGCGGCGGGAGTGCAGCGCCTCGCTCTGCGCTATTTCGTTCTCATGGTGGGGGAATATGATGTCCACCCCGCCGCCGTGGATATCGATGGTCTCGCCAAGATACTTCTTCGCCAGCGCGGAGCATTCTATGTGCCAGCCCGGCCTGCCCCGGCCCCAGGGGGAATCCCAGAACGGTTCCCCGGGCTTTGCCGGTTTCCAGAGGGAAAAATCATGCGGAGCCCGTTTCAGCGCGCTGGATGAAGGGTCTGGAACAAGTTCCTCCGGATTTCGGCCCGAGAGCTTGCCGTATCCGGGGAATCGAGACACCTCGAAAAACACCTCGCCCCCGGCTTCGTAGGCAAAGCCCTTATCAATCAATCCCCGGATGAAGGCGATTATCTCACCGATATTGTCTGAGACTTTCGGCTCGAAGGTCGCGGGGCGCACCTTAAGGGCCTTCATGTCCTTTTCGGCTTCCCGGATATAGTGCGCGGAAACTTCCAGCGCGTCCTTACCGGTTTCCACGGCCCGGGCGATTATTTTATCGTCTATGTCGGTATAGTTGCGGACATAAGTGACGCTGCTGCCAAGATATTCAAAGTAGCGCCTGACTATATCGAAGAACACGGCCTGCATGGCGTGCCCCAGGTGGCATTCGTCATATACCGTCACGCCGCAGGCGTATATTTTGACTTCCCCGGGCGTTATGGGAACAAAGTCTTCTTTTTTTCTTGAAAGGGAATTGTATATTTTCATCGCAAACGGTCCTCTGGGTCACAGGTAAAATAAAAAGCCCCGGGGGTGTCCGCCGGGGCTTTTGTGGGAAAGGGGTTTCTGTTGTTTCAGCGGGCGGGCGCCAAAGCCTTCAGGGCTTCCCCTACGGTCTGGTACATGGGACACAGGTCCTCGCAGCCGGTTATCTCGAAGATGTGCGCCACGGACGGCTGGCGTCCGGCTATGGCGAAGGGATGTCCGCCTTTGGCGGCTTCGCGCGAGAGCTGAAGCAGTATGCGCAGGCCGGAGCTTGCCATATAGTCAAGCTGGCTGAAGTCCAGCACCACCGGCTTGCCGGCAAGTTCCTTGGCGGAAGCCTGAAGCGTTTCGCTGCCGGATATGTCCAGCCTGCCTATAAGGGCGGCCACGCGCACCCCGCTGTTGTCAGAAATTCTCAGTTCCATGATTCTCCCGTGTGCCTCTCTAAAGCCTCTGTAAGATTTTTTAGCATACCTCGTCAAAACTGTCAACGATAGACACCTTTTCTCGTCTGTAAATTGCTTTTGGCGGGCCAAACTGCAACAATATTCGGGGGCTCAATTTTCTGTAACAATTTATTACTGTGAACGTGTTTCGGAGCATTACAATGAAGAAAGTGTTCAGCGTATTATTTGTTTTGACTTCACTGGCGATTGTTCCTGTGCTGTGCGGCGCAGCGCAGCCTGACGGGAATAATGCGGCACATGGTTCCACAATCGCCGTTCTGGCGCAAAACGCCACTGCTTCAACCATACAGGCGGAGCCATCCCGCGCCCAATTGCTTGAGGAAACCGTTCTTCGTGAATCCCAACGCCAGTTTGACCGGTCTCTGAACCTTTTGAACAGTACAATCTCAAGTATTGGGCTTGTGACGAATCTGATTGCTATTTTACTGACTATCGCGGCAATTCTTATTGGTTATTTCGGGTTTTCTGCTTATTCATTCAAGCAATCCATGGAGAAGCGTATGGCTGATGCTGAGAAAAATGCTGCTGCCATTGAGAAGATGAAAAATAAGGCTGAAGATTATGTCGCCAAAATGGGTGCACTGTTATCCAATATTCAGTTTAGTGACAAAGGGATTCCGCCGGAGTTTAAAAAGCAACTTGAAGAAGTGAGCAGCCGGTTGTACCTCTTGAAGATGATGGGTGTAGCCCTCAAGCCTCAGTATTATTCAATTCGCGCACTTGAATTATTCTCGAACGGCAAATACGAGGAATGTATTGTTCTTCTCGATAAAGTGCTTGCCGCAAATCCGCAGAATTCAATCGTATGGATGAATAAAGGTGTCGCACTCGGTAAGCTGGGCAGGCATGAAGAGGCACTTAAAGCCTATGATAAGTCAATAGAGTTGAAACCCGATTGCGCCGATGCTTGGTCCAACAAGGGTGCAGCACTTGAGGAACTGGGCAAGCATGAAGAGGCACTTAAAGCTTGTGATAAAGCTATAGAGTTGAACCCAGATTGCGTCGAAGCTTGGTCCAACAAGGCCGCAGCACTTTTGGAGCTAGGCAGGCATGAAGAGGCGCTTAAAGCTTGTGATAAAGCTATAGAGTTGAAGCCAGATTGCGCCGAAGCTTGGTCCAACAAAGGCGCAGCTCTGGAGGAACTTGGTAAGCATGAAAAGGGACTTAAAGCCTATGATAAGGCTATAGAGTTGAAACCCGATTACGCCGATGCTTGGTACAACAAGGGTGCAGTACTTGGGAAACTGGGTAAGCATGAAGAGGCACTTAAAGCCTGTGATAAAGCTATAGAGTTGAAACCCAATGACGCCGATGCTTGGTCCAACAAGGGCGCAGCACTTGATGGACTAGGTAACCATGAAGAGGCGCTTAAAGCCTATGATAAAGCTATAGAGTTGAAACCTGATTTAGACGAACCTTGGTCCAACAAGGGCGCAGCACTTTGGAAACTAGGCAGGCATGAAGAGGCACTTAAAGCCCATGATAAAGCTGTTGAACTGAATCCTAAAAGTGCAAACGCGCATTTCAATCGAGCCTGTGTGTACGCACTGTCTGGGAAAAAAGAGCAAGCTTTGATTGACCTTAGGGAAGCGGTCCGCCTCGATAGCGCTTTCAAACGGAAGGCTCAAAAGGATGAGGATTTCAAATCATTGTGGGAAGATGAGCGCTTTAAGAAAATTGTAAACGGCTAGGTTTTCTTTCCGGCAAAATACAAACCCCTCCTTGCTAAACAAGGAGGGGTTTTTTAAGGTCAGTGTCTATGTCGTTGTTTGCCTAATTCTGGCGGAGGATCAGGCCGGCGCCGGTGGTGCCGTCAACTCTTATGTCCAGCGGCCTTTGCAGGCGTATATGCCGGATATACCCGCTTTCGAATATGGCGGACTGCGCGTTAAGCCAGTTCCAGTCTATGCTGCCCATGTCCCGGTGCGGGTCCACCGTGAAGTAGCCTATGCCAAGCGACGTTACATTGTGGAAGAAGTGCGTGCCGTAGGACGGGTCAATGTTAAATGACGGCAGAGTGGTCTCCACGATGGCGCGGGAAGCGGATATCTGGTTCCATTTTACCGGTATGCCAAGCATGGAGTCTGAAGAGCCCCATCTGCCCGGCCCTATAAGCAGGCATTGCCGTCCGGCAAGGCGCAGGTCGTTGTTGCGCTGGCCTATCTGCGCTGCTATCTCGATGGTCTCCATGGAGTTGAACGTTTCCGGCTTTACATAGATGATGTCCGTCACCCCGGCAAGCAGGCCGTTGCCGAGCGCCTTCGGCGTTCTGCACAGGGCGAGGGACAGGTCGGCATCCTCGAAACTCACCTTCTGGTTCACCTGACGCGATATCATGGGGCGCATCTGCAGTATGTTGAAGTTGCGCAGGCCCTCCTCGTCCGGCTCCAGGGAGACGGCGAACTCCATCTCTATGTGCGAGCCCATGGCGTCCTGCCCCAGCGCCAGAAGGAACTTCAGTATGTCCGCCAGGGGGAAAAGGTCGTTCTTCAGTATGGGCGCGAAAGTTACAAGCCGCGCCCCGGGGCGCGATATGCCGTCGTACACGGCGTCGTTCTCGTGGTCGTAGACGGAGCCTATGGCCGAAAGCGTGCCGTCCTTCTCGGCGTCGCCCAGTTCAAGGCTGACGATATTCGGGTCGTGCTCGTAGGAGAAGCCGCGTTCCTTGTCGCTTGTGTCCACCGCCATGAATTCCCGCTGCGAATTGTGCAGGAAGTCCTGTATGGTGGAAAGCTGATGCAGGTTCTGCGGATAGGCGGGGGAAAACCGCAGCGAGCGGTAGCCGTCCATGATGGTCTTGCCAAGGCCGAGCGCGACGTAGGATACCCCGTCCTCCGGTTTCATCGGCGCGACGGGATAATAATTGTAGGACTGCGCCACGCCGGAGAAATGAGGGTAGAACCTCGCCCCGTCATTGTAGGAGCGGCCCACCAGCTTCTGCACTATCACGGCCATTTTCTCCTCGTCCGGCAGATGGACGGAATAGCGCAGGTAGGACTTAGCCTCCACGGAGAACGTGGACGCGTAGACCGCTTTTACGGCCGAGGAGAGCTGTTCCAGCCGCACCTTCGGGTCCGGGTGGTTGTTGGGCAGCATGTAGGTCTTGTACACGCCGGCGAAGGGCTGGGCGCGGCTGTCCTCCAGCATGGAGGAGGAGCGCACGGCAAGCGGCTCGTTTATCCTCTCCACCAGTATGCTCAGGTTGCGGTATATGTAGTCCGGCAGCTTCGCCTTCTGGAAAGCGGCGGATATCTCCTCGTTGGATCGGTCTTCCCGCGCGAAATCGGCCAGATTGTTCTGCTCAAGGAAAAAGTCGAAGACGTCGGTCCCAAGCACTACAGTGTTGGGGACTGTTATGCGTATGCCGGGGAAATTGCGCCCGAGGTCCGACTTGGAAAGCAGGAAGTTTATGAAGGCCAGCCCGCGCGCCTTGCCGCCCAGCGAGCCGCCGCCCATCTTGGCGAAGGGGGTGTCCGGGTCGAAGAATTTGGCGTCGAAATTCGCCACCGTGCCCATCTGCGTGCGATGGACGAACTGGTGCATGGTTTCGACAAGGTATTTCCGCATGTCGTTTATGTGGCGGAATTCCGATATGCGGCGCGGGCGTATCTGGTAGGCCAGCTCGAACTCGGTGCGGGCCATAAGCCATTTCGAGAAATGGTTCTTGCCCGCGTGGAAGCCCACCGTCTCCGGCGGGACGGTGCGCAGCGTCTGCAGCAGGGAGTGCAGGTCCGAGGCGCGGCCCACTTCCTTGCCGTCGGGCGTGCGGAAGATGAAGTCGCCGAAGCCGAAATAGTTGATGATGAAGCTTTGCAGTTTTCTGAGCAGGTCCGGCGCGTTCTTGTTGAGGAAGGAGGCCTCGGCCTTCGCCGCGTGCTCCGCCATGGCGGCGTCTGAACTCTGCACCAGTATGGGCATGTCCGGGTCTATGGCGCGTACATTCTCCGCCAGAAGCAGCCCGGCGCGCGGGTCGGACTGTCCTCCGCGCGAGAACTGCACGTCGGTTATCAGGCCCAGCAGGTTGGAGCGGTACTTCGTGTAAAGATGCCAGGCGTCCTCGTAGTTGGAGGCCAGCAGTATTTTCGGCCTGGCCTTGAAGCGCACCATCTTGTGCGAAAGGTTCAGCCCTTCCGCCATGACGAGCTGCATCTGCTTCATCAGTTCCGAGTAGATGGCGGGCAGATAGGAACTGTAGAACCTTACCGAGTCCTCCACCAGTATGACGCACTGGACGCCGGAGAGGGCTATGTCATGCTCGATGTTCCACTTGTCCTCCACCAGCTTTATTATGGCGGCGAAAATTTTCGGGTCGCCCATCCAGACGAACATGTAGTCCACGCTGTCCTTGTCCGCCTCGGAGAGCTGCACTATGTCCAGCATGTTGAAGGAGAGGACGACTATGGGTATGCCGGGGGTGACGGCCTTGGCCTTGGCGGAAAAACCGGCTATGTCCAGATTGCCCACCTGCGTCATGGTGATGATGAGGTCGAACTTCTGCGAGGCCATGCGCTTGAGGGCCTCTTCGCCTGAGGAGACGCGCGTAAGGCGGGGGGCCTGCCGCATGTTGAGGTCAAGATATTCGCCTATTATCATCTCGGCAAGGCGGTCGTCGTCGGCGATGAGGAAGGAGTCGTAAGGCGAGGCGACAAGCAGCACCTCCCGAACGCGGTGGGGCATGAGCTTGTCGAAGCCGCCGAACTGGATGTCGTAATCGCCCAGCAGGGTGTTGATGGTTTCCTTCATCGCCAAAAGCCTCCGTGATTGCGCATTACACTGATTCTACCTATTATCGGGCCGCAAGGCATTGCCCCGGTGGTGTATTCGGGTCTTTCCCCATAGGGCCCATGTGCGGCGGCGCGATAAGAGGTAAAATATAAGTGTGCAAAAGGAGGCGTTTTCCATGAAAACAGGTATTGCCATCGCTATTTTGACCTGCTCCGCGACGATTGCCGTCGCAGGGGCGTCGTTCGACTCCGCAAAAACCAAAGCCGCGTCAGCCAAGGTCCCGGCTGCCGTCAGCAACGAGGAAGCCTATCAGGCCGGCGCCGAGGAACGCGCCATGATTCTGGCCGAGGCGAAGCCCTGCGCCGACCTCAATGGCAGGGAAAAGCCCGCCAACGCCTTCCGCACGCCTTCTCCGTCGAATATCATGGACCCGGCCGGCTACGCCAAGCTGCGCGAGCGCAATGAGGCTTTCCTCAGCAATATCGAATACTGGCGCAATCAGCTTCCGGCCAATTACAAAAACCTGCTCTACGCAGTGGAGGTCAACGACCTCGAGACCGCCCGCACGCTCCTCGGCTATCTGAAAAAGGACAGTGCCGCACTTGATAACGAAATCGGCGCGGTAAAGCTCAACAACCGGAAGGCTGAAGCCTGGCCCGAAAAAACGGCCGCGCAGACAGCATCTGCCCCGGACAAGGCCGCACAGAACGAGGCTCTCTATCAGGCCGGAGCTAAGGAACGCGCCATGATTGCCGCCGAATGCGAGGTGTATTCCAATCTGAACGGCAGGCAGGCTCCCAAGAGCGCGTTCAAGACACCGGCGCCCGCCGACCTCATGAACGTAAAGGAGTATGAAGCCCTCCGCACAAAGACCGAAGGCTTCATCCGCAATGTGAATTACTGGAATACACAGCTTTCCGAAGCTTCAAAGCGTGTGACGGAGGCCGTTCGCGTGAACGACCTTGCCACTGCCCGCAGGCTGCGCGACATGATGAAGAAGGACAGCGCGGACCTCGATAACGAGCTCAAGGCTCTGGTCGCGAACAACAGGCTTGCCGCCGCGTGGCCCAAAAATCTGTCAAACCAGCAGCGCTACGAGGCAGGAGCGAAGGAGCGCGAAGCCATAAGGGAACAGGCGCTTTCTTTCGGCGACGTTGAGGACCGCAAGGCCCCGGCCAACGCCTTCAAGGCCGCCGCCCCCGCCGGCGCGGATTCCGCCAAATGGAACTCCCTGCGTGATAAGAACGAGGCCTACGCCTCCAATATCGAATACTGGCGCAATCAGCTTGTGGCCAATCACAAGAATCTGTTGTATGCCATTGAGGTCAACGACCTTGAGACCGCCCGCATACTGCGCGACCACATGAAGAAGGACAGCGCGGCGCTGGATAGTGAAATAGCCGCCATGCGCAAGCTTAACGCCCAGGCCAAGTAGGCGGGAAAGTTCACGCAAAGTCTTTTAAGCCCCCGGGAAACCGGGGGCTTTTTCTTTCTGCCTTTTGGAACCGCTCAAGCCCATTGACCGGTTGCGTCCGGATTCCTGCAAAACATGATTTTCTCTGCTATACTAGCAGTAGTCAGGTTGTAGATTCGGAGGTGACGCATGGCGGCCAGAAAAACAAAAGAGACTGATATAGTCGGCAAGGCGGCGAAGCTGGCGGATCTTGTGAATTACCAGGAAGAATCCATTGTCAGCAAGGAGATTGTGCGCGGGAAGACCGGAACTGTCACCTGTTTCGCTTTCGACAAATGGCAGGGCCTCAGCGAGCATACCGCGCCTTTCAACGCCCTTGTTTACATTGTAGATGGCAAGGCTGAGGTCAAAATAGCGGGCAAGACTTCTGTTCTGGACACGGGCGACGCCGTCATTTTCCCTGCCGGCAAGCCTCATTCGTTGATGGCGGTGGAACGTTTCAAGATGCTGCTGGTGATGATAAGGTCATAGGTGTAATAGCGGCTTAACGGAATTTGAAGGCAAAAAGAAGGCGGCACCCTTTCGGGTGCCGCCTTTTGCGTCTGAAACTTACTGTCGATTACACGAGGCCCTGGGCCACCATGGCATCGGCGACTTTCTTGAAGCCGGCGATGTTCGCGCCCGTGACGTAGTTCACCGGCAGGTTGTACTGCTTGCAGGCGTTTACGCAGGAGGCGTGGATGTTTTTCATGATGGTCTTGAGGTGTGCGTCCACTTCCTCGCGGGACCAGCTCATGCGGATGCTGTTCTGGCTCATTTCGAGACCGGATGTGGCAACGCCGCCGGCGTTGGAGGCCTTTCCGGGCGAGAACAGGAGCTTGTTGGCGTGGATGTACTCGATGGCTTCCGGGGTGGAGGGCATGTTGGAGCCTTCCGCCACGCACTTGCAGCCGTTGGCGACCAGCGCCTTGGCGTCTTCGAGGTTGAGCTCGTTTTCGCAGGCGGTGGGCAGGGCGACATCGCACTTGATGCCCCAGGTCTTCTTGCCGGTGAGGAACTGCGCCTTCGGGAACTGCTTGACGTATTCCTTGAGGGAGCCGCGGCGGTTGAAGCAGAGGTCCTTGGTCCAATTGACCTTCTCGGGGGAGATGCCGTCGGGATCGTAGACCGCGCCGTCATAGTCGCTCATGCCGACCACTTTGCCGCCGAGCTCGTTAATCTTCTCGATGGCGTGCAGGCCGACGTTGCCCGCGCCGGAGATGACGCAGGTCTTGCCCTTGAAGCTGTCATTGCGGGTGGCAAGCATTTCCTGCGCGAAGTAGACGAGGCCGTAACCGGTCGCTTCGGTGCGGATGAGGGAGCCGCCGAAGGAGAGGCCCTTTCCGGTAAGGACGCCCTCGAAACCGTTGCGGAGGCGCTTGTACTGGCCGAACATGAAGCCCAGCTCGCGTCCGCCCACGCCCAGGTCGCCGGCGGGAACGTCGGTGTTGGGGCCGATGTGGCGGAACAGCTCGGTCATGAAGGACTGGCAGAAGCGCATGACTTCCGCCTCGGATTTGCCGCGGGCGTCGAAGTCGGAGCCGCCCTTGCCGCCGCCCATGGGCAGCGTGGTCAGGCTGTTCTTGAAAATCTGCTCGAAGCCGAGGAACTTGAGAACGGAAAGGGTGACGCTGGAGTGGAAGCGAAGGCCGCCCTTGTAGGGTCCGATGGCGCTGGAGAACTGAACGCGGTAGCCTCGGTTCACGTGAATCTCGCCCTTGTCGTCCATCCAGGGCACGCGGAACATCACGACGCGCTCGGGCTCGACAATCCTTTCAAGCAGCTTGGCCTTCTTGTACTCGGGGTGGGCTTCCATCACGGGAACCAGTGATTCGACAACTTCCTGGACGGCCTGGTGGAATTCCTTCTCACCGGGGTTTTTGCGCATCAGTTCCGCCATGAAGCTGTGAACATAAGCGTTGTCTTTCGTTTCGGGCATGGTCAGTCTCCTTTAGGGTTATAAGCGCCGCCGGCAATGGCCGGCTTGCGCGCGTACCGGCAAAATCTATAATTACTGTTAAACTTGAACGGCTGTCCGGCTCGCGTTACCAAATTCTTAATCTTTTTGTCCTTTTTTGTCAATGACAATGCGCGCCCCGTGTTAAAACAGGGGTGAAAACAGGTGTTTTTTGCGGAGAGAAAGCGTCAGCGGAGCAGCCAGGAACGCGATTCGGTGAGAAGCCTGTTCCGGCCGAAGCGGACAGTGACGGCCACGCGGTGCGTGTCGCCAAGATCGCCGTAGGGGACGAAGGCGTAGTCCATGGAGAACGTGCCCACGTCGAGGCCGATGCCGCCGGTAAGGCCGGGGCCTGTGTTGCTGTCTTTCTGCGAGCGGAAGCCCGCGCGGAAGAACATGGCCGCTTCGGAATAGCCGAGCAGATTGCTAATGTGCGCTTCCGCCCCGAGGCGTATTTCCGTCTTGCGGTCGCGCGCCTTTACAATGTCGCAGGAAAAGTAGGTCCTTTCAAAGGGCTGCACTGCAACGCCGCCCTTCCACATCGCCGGGAGGGAGAAGCTGTCCGAGCCGGTGGTCATCTTCGTGCCGATGTTGTCGAAGCCCGCCCCGACGTTTACGAACCTGCTGGTAAAGAGGACGCCGCCGCTGCCGGCGAAGGCCTGCCCCTTTTCTCCGGCAAGCGTCTGCCGTATGCCCTTGGCCGCGAGGCCCATCGAGAACGGCGCCACCGGCCTGTAGGCCGCGCCGACGGACAGGTAGCCGTTGGTCTCCCGGAATGTGCCGGTCTGCTCGCCGTAAATATTGCGTTCCGCCATATCGTCCGTGAACATGTAGTCTACTGACGCGCCGACGGTGAACATTTCTGAAAGAGGAATGGCGGTGGCCAGATATTCGTTCCTCACCCCCTGGAACCACGAGGTATGGGAGAACATTATCTCCTTTTTGTCCACCAGGCCCATGCCCGCCGGATTGTAGGAGATTGCGCTGGCGTCGTTTGAAATGGCCGTGAAGGCGTCCGCCATCGCCGACGCGCGCGGGCTGGGGCCGACCTTGAGGAACGGGACGGCGGATGTCCCTTCGCCGGAAGCGCGCGCCAGGCCGTGCAGTCCGATGGACAGCGCGAGAACGGCAAGGGAGAGGCGCAGGTGGTTCCTTACCATATGATTGCCGCCTTTATGGTTTTTGTGGCCAGATTACGGGCTGTCAGGACGAATATGTAAGTGCCGGTGGAGGCTTTCTCCCCGGAGGAGTTGCGCCCGTCCCATGAGGCTATATTGTACGTGCCTATGCCGTCGGCCGTGGTCAGCGTGCGGACCAGCTCTCCGGCGAGGTTGTAAATCTTTATCGTCGGTTCCGACGCGTCCAGCGGCAGATGGTCTATGGTAAGGGAATACTGTTTCATTCTGCACGGGTTGGGATATGCCCGCGCGTCATCGAAAGTGGCGGCTGATGAGAACGCTCTCGCGGAATACAGCGAGAAATGGTAGACGTCAGCCTTGAAGAACTTGTTGACGGTGTCCGTGACGGTGTTTGTAAGCATTTGCCAGCCGTGCGTGGTGTAGTAGAAAAGCTTCACCGCGGACACCTTTATATGGGTGCCGTCTATGACCCCGTTGTTGTCCGCGTCAGGGTAAGGTATGGCTATCGTCATCGGCGTCTGGAACGCGTTGACGGTCCCGCCTGAGTTGGCGTCGGTGGCGCCGAATTCACGGCTGAGGTTTACTTCGGATATCACTTCGCTGTAGAAATTTATGGTCTTCGAGCTCACCAGGTCCGACCGTCCCGCCGGTGGTACCACTATGCCCACGAACAGGTTTCCCGAGTAGGTGCCTGCCGGCATATTGACGAACGTTCCGTCGCTTATGGAGTATACGCCTCCGCTCGTGCCGGATATCTGCGTGTTTATGGAGAAAGTCTGGTCCCCGTTTATAACCGTGCCTATATTGCCCGCTGCGTCCTGCATGGTCATGGCAAAGGAGGCTGTACCGCTGGAAATGGACGAATCCACGTATCCGACACCGCCCCACGTCATGCTTGAAACCGGCGTAAGCGTGATGGTGTAGGGAGTGGTGGAGGAGGCAACGGAATAGGACAGGGAAACCGCCGTTATGGCCGTGGAATCCGTCGCTTCCAGAGAAAGGGATATCGAGCCCGATTTGGTCGGCTGCGCCGTGAGGTATGTCAGTCTGGCTGTCGGGCTGGTCGTGTCCACCGTGAAATCAGTCGTCCGGACTGCCGTATTCGTGGCCAGGTCCACCGCCGTGGCGGTAATCGTGGCCGTGCCCTCGTATCCCGGGATGACGGTGTAAAAGCCGCGCCAGGTCCATGTCATGGTGGTGACGGGCAGCATTGTCAGGGTGGTCGATGACGATTGTCCGTTCTGGATTACGGTCACGGACGGCGTTCCCTGAAGTTGCGCCGGGGACTGGACCGTTATAGTTCGTTGCCCCTGCGGGGCCGGGTCCTTGTCTATCGAAACCGACATTGCAGGCGGGGTTGATATAAGGATTATCGAATCGGACGTTATTTCCGATTCCAGTCCGGAAGCCGCCTTGACCTGCATATACACAGTTTTTGTCCCGTCCCCGGAGGATAGCTCCCAGGTACATGATGAAGTGGCAGTAACGTATGCGCCGAGATTGGAGGGTGAATCGTTCCCCAGCCGCATGAGGGTTATCGGGCTTCCTCCCGCGCTTTGGGCAATAGAGACCTTCACAGTGGTCGTGCTCGTGTGGAAGGCGGCGTCGTTTATCAACATGGACACCTGCGGCGCCACCATGTCCAGCGTTATCGAGGAGCTTATCGATGTCTCAGCCGAGGTGTTGCCCACGCCGTCCTTGTACTGAACGTAGACCGTGTGCGCCCCCGCCGTGGGCCCTATCGTAAAATAAGCGGATGTCGAATAATCCACCCAGTCGGTCCAAGTGCTTCCGTTTTCCGAGAAACGCATGCTTTCCACGCCTGTGGTGTCGGTGGCGGACAGGGTCAGGGGCAGCACGGTGGCAGTCGAATAAGTCGCGCCGCCGTTCAGCACTATGGTTCCAGTTGGAGGGGTGCTGTCGTTCACCACATCGACCGTTATATCCCTGGAAGCTTGCGTCGCGCCCATATTGATGGAGTTTGCGTATAAGGTCAGCGTATATGTGCCTACGGACGAGGGCGCGGTAATGGAGAAGGTCGAGCTTGATACCGTTCCGGAACTGCTGAGGTTTCCTATATAGTTGCTCTGTCCAAGTTCCCCGCCGAAAGAGCTTGAGCTTGCCGGCTTAAGCGTAACGCCGGCTGCTATGCCGCCGCCCGAGTTCGTGACCGTCTGGCTGGGCGAGAACGACTGCGACGGCTTGGCGTAATAGTGGGAACGTCCGCTGAGGGTAAGAATGGGTTGGGCGTAGTAGGCCTTGGCGACAAAAGCGTAGCGCACCGAGGGAACCAGAGGGGAAGTGGGCCATGACTTGGCGTAAATCCTTACCTGCCAGTTGCCGGAGGTGGGATTGTCCAGAATTATCTTTTCTATAGGACTTTCCCCGGTGACGCCGGTCGCCAGTCCGCCCCAGTAGAAACCGTCCCCTGTGTCGGAGACCCCGCCCCAGTCCGTGCCGTCAGGTTTACGGAGCGTGAGGTCCAGATTGTTCATGAGGCTGGCGCCCGGGTAGTCGTTGTACGCCATGGTTATGGCGACACGCTTGGTTCCGGACGCAATGGGCAGGTCCCATGTCTCGACCTCGCGGGAACCCTGCGTAAGTATGCTGATATGCTCGGTTATTTTTTCGCTTTCGCCGGGGACATCATAGAGGATATTGATAGGTTCCACAAGGCCGTAGCCCACGCTGGTGTTGGCATAGCCCGCCCGCGCCGGGGCGCCTGTGTTTTCCGCTATCGGCAGAGCGCAGTTGATGAGCCATGCCTTTGCCCATTCAGTGAATCCGCTGAAAGTTTTCTTGAACTGAAGCAGGTACGCCGCCACGCCCGTGACGTGCGGCGCCGCCATGCTGGTTCCTTCCATCCTTAAATAGTAAGGGTCGGAGGGCCAGGTGTTTTCGCCAGCGATGAGATTGTAATTTACCGAAACTACACCGTATGGAGAGTACGTGATCGTGGAGGTGCTTTTCATGCCGCCTGGAGCGACCAGTTCCGGCTTCAGCCGCATGGAAGCTTCCGTCGGTCCCAGGCTTGAATAAGGCGCACGGGCTCCGATGCGATAGACAGTGGAGGCCGGATCCTCCACATACTGAATTGCTCCAACTGTTATGACATTTTTGCCGATACCAGGATTATTGATTTTTCCCGCGCCTTCGGCTCCACTGTCGCCGGCCGAGAAAATGTTGAGCATGGGATAGCTGTTGTCCGAGGAATATGTGTCTATCTCTTCCGTGAGGTCGTCATAGGTCAGTGTGATAGTTGAACCCCAGGAATGGTTGCTGAGCTGTATTCCGGCTGAGCGGAAGGCGGTAAATGCCTGAGTATGGTCGGAGTAAGTCGTTTCTTCCCCAACGCCGCGTATCATGTAGATTCTTGAGGCCGGAGCCATGCCTTTCGCATTGTGCGTGCCGTCTATCAGGCGTCCTCCGCGGGCGGCTATGATACCAGCAACATGGGTTCCATGCCCCTTGGCGTCGCCAAGATTGGAACGGGTGTCGAACATTGTGGCGGGAAGTTCGTAGGCGTTTGTTATGGAAACACCGGTATCATAGACTCCGATGGTAACGTCCGTTCCGGTAAAAGCCGTGCCGAACGTTCCGGAATTTATAACTGGACCGGCGACCATTTTTCGGGAATCCTCCGGCCAGAAGTTTGCCGCCAAAGCTTTCATGCTTTTCTTCGCAGCCACGGACCGGACCCAGGAGAGCGCCGCTACCGAAGGGAAATTGCTCCTGGAAAGGCTGACGTCGTATGCCGAGAGGAATGAGTCCTCCCTTATTATCTGAATGCCAAGCGAGGCCAGGTCCCGCCTGTAGTCGTCCTTTAACTGGCCAAAGGCGTATATGGTTGCCCTTCCGGCAATCCCGTCCTTTTCAGAGGATGAATACTTGTATTCATCAAGGTAAGGGCCTGCCCAGCGCACGAAAGAGAGCGCCGAAATCTTTTGCGCGGCCTGCGGGGAAAGAAACGCGGCCACGGCAGCCGGGGCCAGTTGCCGGTAGAAAACGGCTCCGGTGTCGAAAAAAGCGATTTTATCTTCAATGGAAAGCGGTCTGTCGAACTGGACAATGGCCATCTGTCCGCCGGAGGGGTTCGCGCTGGCGCTGCGAAGCGCCGTGGAGCGGGAGGGGGAGGAGAACAGGGACTGCTCGAATCCTCTTTTCCCGGTCAGCGTCGTCCCCGGAAGGGGAATTGCGAAGTCTGTCACCTTCGCCCTTGATGCCTGCGCCGAAAGCGCGCTCCCCCGGGAGGTCCTGTAGCGGCGAAGCGCTTTGGCGGCTTCCGCCGGGTCGGCCCCGGGCAGGGCTTTATTGAGGGCTTCGGCGGACTCATCGCCAAGCGGAATATTTTCAAGGGCGGAATGGTCCATAAGCCGGGGCGCAGCTTCGGCGGCCGGCAGAAAAGCGGAAGCCGCGGACAATGCCGCGGCGCAAACGAATATTACTGGAAAATTACCCTTTCCCATTGCAATACTACAATTATACCCTAATTGTGATTGCCGCCGCCCGGATGTTTATATCCGCGGCTATTTTGCTAGACTTTAGCATGCTTGAAGCAAATCGTGCCGGGGGATGGGGATGAAAACACTTTTTTCAGCGTTGGCCTTATGCCTGTTTTTCGCGGCCCGGTCCTGCGCCGAGCGGCCGGACTGGCTTCAGGACCCGTGCAGCGGCCTCGGCCGCGACTTCGTCCTGTGCGGAATCGGCAGCAGCGAGATAAAGCCTGATGAGGAAATAACCTCGGCCATAGCCGTCGCTTTCGCTGTAAAGGACATTTCTAGCATCCTTTCCCTTAAGGTCTCCCAGCTTTCAAAGAATTACGCCGAAAAAACACAGACCGAAGACGGGCTTGCCGAAAGCGCGACCAAAAACACCATGAAATCCCCGCTTGGCTTCGCCCTGTTCAAAACCTATTCCTCCAATGACGCGGCGCAGACCCTCACCCTGCTGAGCGTGGAAATCGACGAGATTGCAGACCCGGATTTCGCTATGTTCTGGCAGACCTATACCGATGTTAAAAAAAAGGAACTCTATGCCCGCGCGCTGGTCCCGATGGCTTCGGTAAGATATCTTCAGTTCGCGGCGGATTACGGCAAGAACGAGGCGGAGATACTGGGCCGGCTCATCACGGGGGGGACATCTCCCGGCGGAGACGGACGCGGCCGCACCGACAGGCTTCACGAACTTTCAGCTCAGCTTGAGACCCTCAGGGCGGCCATGAAAAGCGAGACCGCCAGACTGCGGAAATTCCTGGGAGAAGATGCGCGGGTCTGGCCGCAGAAAAGTTGGAAGCTTTACTCCCGCAACTTGGGCAGGGGCGCCCGCGCGGAAAACGAGCTTGTTCTCCAGAGCGCGGACGGGAAAACGGCCTGGGTCGAGCATCAGCCGACCGGCGGGGCAAGCCTGCTTTCACAGGGAAGGGAACGACGATTTGTGTATAACCGCTCCGGCGGGAATTGGCGGGAAAAGGAGGCGGAATGAAAGTTTCCAAGAGGTGCGCCGCGGCTTCTGCTGCGGCCGTGGCGGCGCTGTGCGGCTGCTCTTCGATGAATATGCAGTTTTCCGGAACTGAAAAGGAAATTTCCAAGCGGAAGATGGAGGACCTGCGCGGCGCGGTGGAAATGTACGAAAACAAGACACATTCCTATCCGACCGACCTCAACCAGCTTGTGAACGGGCCGCAGGGTTTCGAGGGGAAGTGGGAAGCTCTCGCAAAGCCCAAGGATATAGTGGACCCCTGGGGCTCGGTCTACCGCATAGAGGTCCTGCCGCGCGACAAGGCAATGCTTTCGGGAGTGGATTTCCAGTTGCGCAGCATAGGACCGGACAAGAAGGAGGGCACGCAGGACGATATAGTTTTTCCGCTGCCGCCCAATCTGCCTGACAAATACGAGCTTATAGAGGGGAAGGAAACAGGGAAGTAAAATCGGTTTCCCGAGCCTGCTCCCGCCCTTCCATGAAGGCGCGGGAGCATTTTTTTGTGTTGAACTCCAGTATCCGCAGGCCTATGGCCTTTTTCGGGACCGCGCGGAACAACTTCGGAGGGTAAGGCAGCCTGTGCATAGTCGCAAGGCCTTCTTCCATAACTCTCCCCATGCTGGCCCTTGCCTGCCGTTCGAATTCGTCGCGCAGGCTGAGCGCGGAGCCGTCCCTGAACGGCGGCAGCGAAAGGTCCACGCAAAGCACGGCGTCAAGCCCGGCGAACATGGAAAAATCTATCGGCTCCGGCCCTCGCACCCCGCCATCCAGAAGCGTCAGTTTCCGTCCATCCTCGGCAATCTTCACCGGAGGGAACACGTAAGGTATCGCGCAGGAGGCAAGCAGTCCGTCCAGAAGGGGCAGTCTCGCGGGGGAGCCTTTTTCATATCTGGTGTAGTGGGGCCGAGCCGTTTCCGAAGCGAAGGCGACGCTGACAAACGGCCTGTCCCCGTCATATTGTTCAGCCGATTTTCCCAGGAAGGACGACAGCAGGTTCCTGAGCGGGGCGATGGAATACAGCGAGAACGGCAGGAGAGAGGGTCTGAAAGTCATTACGCCAGGCGCGGTGACGCTTGTCCACATTCCTTCCAGCTCGTCCGCGCGCCCAAGCGCGCAGGAAACGCCGTTAAGCGCGCCCACGGAAAACCCGGCCACCACGCTGAAGTCCGGGCGGTAACGCTCGTATACCGCGGACATAAAGCCCGCCTGCCAGGAGCCGAGCGCGCCGCCCCCTGAGAGGAAAAGCCCGGTTTTCATGTTACTTGGGTTTAGAAGCGGGCTTGCCGCCGCGCGGAGTGTCTTTTGCGGGAGCTTTCACCGCCGCTTTCGCGTTCTTCTTCAGAATGGAGGGAGCGGAAAGTTTTATTTCGGGAAAATGCCGTTTTGACTGTTGGTCTTTCGCCGCCGGTTCGGGTTTTCTGTCCGGTCTTTCCTGTTGCCGGGGGGGAGTCTGCGCTGGCTGGCTGTTTCTCCGGACGGCAAATGGAGACGGCCCGAGGTCAAGAGTCCACCGCAGGGCGTCCTCGGCCCTTTGCCCTATCGGCATCTTGTGAGTGAAGACCTGCACCGCGCGGCAATTGCGGTCCGCGATGACGGTCGCGGGCGGCTGCTCGAAACCGTAGGAGAAGAGCGTTTTGCTGTACATGTCCAGCAGAAGGGGGGAGGAAAGCGCCTTGGCTTTGGCGAAAGCCATCATTTCCTTGCGGGGAGACATGTCTGTATTGACGTAAATCGTGTAGAGACCCTTTGAACCGTAGCGCCTGTCGAGCTCGCTCACGCGGGAGAATTCCCGGTCATAACTCCTGTTCTCAAGCGAGAAAAAATGAATCAGCATGGCCTTGGCCTGCCTGCTCTTGCACATATCCTTAAGACTGAAAGAAGCCCTGTCCTGCGTGACAAGCTTGAACTGGGGAAGGCGCGAGCCTATTTTGATAACCACCGCGGGATTGTCCTCAAGCAGTCTGCGCCTGGCGGCGTCCTTATCCGCCTGCCACAGCGTGAAACCCAGAAGGACGGCCATGCCCGCGACAAAACTGACTACGACGGTTGTCCCGCCGTTGACAGAGTGGTTTTCTCTCATGGTCTTATACTAGCAAAATAAGCCGCCGTTTTGGAGCGGGATAAAATTGTCGAAAAGTACGGCTGCCCGATACGGGCTTTTCCCGGGGCTTTCGCATAAAGGACCGCTTCCACGGGCATTTCGGGAAGTGGTCGCGGCGCTTTCGCGTGGGGCCGGAATTTATTAACATGTACCCATGAAGAACTATAACCAGCTTACGCCGGGACTGATTTCGCGCCTGAAGGAAATAGCGGGCGACCGTTTTGTGATTACAAGCGCTGACGACATGGAGCCTTATTCCCATGACGAGACTGCCACTCTCAAGGCAATGCCGTGGGCCGTGGTCAAGCCGGAGAACACCGACCAGATAAGCCGCATAATGCAGCTTGCCCAGAACGAAAAAATCCCCGTCACGCCGCGCGGCGCCGGGACGGGGCTTTCCGGCGGAGCGGTTCCCCTTTACGGCGGCATACTGCTCAGCACCGAGCGCCTTAACAAGATTCTGGAAATAGACACAGAAAACCTGATGGCCGTCACCCAGCCCGGCGTCATCACCGCCGAGCTTCAGCGTGCGGCTGAAGCCAAAGGCCTGTTTTATCCTCCCGACCCGGCAAGCCTAGAATCCTGCTTCATCGGCGGCAACATAGCGGAAAACTCCGGCGGGCCGAGGGCGTTCAAATACGGCGTTACCCGGCATTACCTCACCGGGCTGGAGGTCGTCTGGCCGGACGGAAGGGTTTCCCGCATCGGCGGCAAGCTGATAAAGAACGTGGCTGGCTACGACCTCCTCGGCCTGGTCTGCGGTTCTGAGGGCACTCTGGCGGTTGTGACGGAGATTACCGTCCGCCTCATTCCCAGGCCCCCGGTGGAAGTTGACCTGCTGATTCCGTTCCCGTCCATAGAGAAGGGCGTAACCGCCGTCACCGAGATAATCAAGGAACGCATAATGCCCGCCACGATGGAATTCATGGAATTGAAATCCGTGCGCGCGGCCGAAGCCTTCCTGAAAAAGGAAGCCCCCTACCGGGACGCGCCCGCCCAGCTTTTAATACAGTTGGATGGACAGGACAAGGCCGAACTGGAAAAGCAGTATGAAAAGATAGGGGAGATTGTTTCCAATTTCGACGCGCAGGACGTCCTCGTCGCCGAGGACAAAACCTCCAAGGACCGGTTGTGGGAAGTGAGGCGCGCGATATCCGAGGCCATATCGGTAAAGAGCCCGGTACTGAAGAAGGACGACGTCGTGGTTCCCAGGGCGAAGATTCCGGAACTGTTCCACCGTCTGGCGGACCTGGAGGCCAAATACGGCTTCGAGATAGTTTCCTTCGGCCATATAGGCGACGGGAACGTGCACGTCAACATTCTCAAAAATGACAAGGCCATCGAGGAGTGGAACGCCCGCGCGCCGGAACTGATGAAGGAAATCATGTCCACGGTGCTTTCGCTCGGCGGCTCCATAACCGGGGAACACGGCGTAGGCTGCGTGAAGAAGGACTTCCTGCCGTCAGCCATAGACCCGGCCGCGCTTGAGCTCATGCGCCATATAAAGGAAACGCTGGACCCGAACTACGTCCTCAATCCAGGCAAGATATTCCAGAACTGCTGACAGTTCCGGACTTTAACAAAAAACGCCGTCCTCAAAAGGGACGGCGTTATTGTTTTGGAAGACTCTATCCGAGCGGCTTATCTGAAGGCGGGGTTTCTTCCGGCGGGATGGCGGCGCGCCCGTAGCGCAGGGCCAGTATAAGCTTGGACCGGAGACCCTTTTCCCCCGCGAAAGCCGAGGCGGCATCCAGCACCGCGGTGACGATTCCCCTGGCGGGAAGGTCTTTCGCCCCGCCAATCGCCTCCCCGATTCTTGTCCGGGAAAACTGCTCGCTGTTTTCGTTCGCGGCTTTGGAGAGTCCGGCACAATGCAGAAGAATCGCGTCGCCGTGGGCCAGCCGCACTGAAACGGACTTGAACACGGCTCCCTCTATTGCGCCGAGCATCGCCGCGTCCGCCTCCTCTTCAGGCTGCACCGTCCCGCCCTTAAGAATGAGCGGAGCCGGCTGTCCGCAGTTGGCGAAAGAGAATATTCCGCTGTAGGATTCGAACACGCCGGCAATCGCCGTGAGCATCACCTTCTTGTCCCCGGAGCGCGAGAGTTCGTCATTGACCGCCGCTATGGCCTGCGCCGCGTCCCCCGACTGCCTGATGAAAGTCCTGAACAGTGTCCGCGCCGAGGCCAGCGTCAGCCACACGTTGGGGCCGGAAGCTTCGGTTTCGCACAAAAGGAACGCCAGCTTGTCGTGGCCCAGCGGTATCACGTCATATATCGCGGAATCCGGCTCCCCTTCCGTTTCCGCCACCGCGTAGAGGTCCGTGTCCTGATTGCCCGGAAGCGTCTGCGGCATCAGTTCCGAGCGGAGCTGTCTGCATATGCCGTTCGTCGTTTCATAAGCGGCCCGCTGCGCGGCCCCGCTTGCCGATTTTTCCATCAGGCCAGGCAGTTTGTCCTTGTAGTCAGCCAGAGTGCGGATCAGGCGGCCCAGTTCGTCCTTCGAGGTGCGCCAGGGCATTTTCGCGTCCAGCTTGCCAAGCGCCATCTCGGCCGCCCAAAGCCGCAGTCCCTCTATCTGGTGCGCTACGGCCAGTCCAAGAAGAAAGGATATCAGGGCCATTGCCAGCAGCCCTCCGCATGCCCATTTGAGTATCTGCAGATTTGTTTTGGAAAGAGGGGCAAGCACTTCCTCCTCCGGCAGAAGGACCGCCAGGGAGAATCCCGCCGGAGACACGGGGCGGAAATAGGCCACCGCCTTGCGGCCGCTGTTGGCGCTGCGTATCCTGTACATCCCGGTTTCGCCCGCCACCATCCGGCGTCCAAGGGTGGCGAGAGCCGTATCGCCGCTTTCATCGGCCAGCGTAAAAATGGTGTCCACCGCGCGGGTTCTGGGGAACGGATGGAAAATGACGGCTCCGCTTCTGGAAAGGAGAATCGCGTGTCCGCTAAGGGCGGTCTTTATCCTCCCGGCTGTCTCAGCGGAGAATGAGAGAGAAATGTCCGCCTCTACCACGCCGGCGAACTTCCGCTCCCCGCCGGCTATGCGGTAAAAGGGGGAAAAGTATGGGATGAAGAACCTTTCATTCACCGCATCAAGGACAGGTTCTCCCCATACGGGATTGCCCAGCTCCTTGGTTATGGCATACCATTCGTTCTGAAGGTATTTCCCGGATTCCTCTCCGGGGGCGGGATTTTCGGGGCCGTTCCTGCTGAAATGCATCTGAAGGAACTGGGTCTTGCTGTTTGCTGCGTATGGTTCGCAGAGGATGGAAACCGACTCGATATCCTGTCCGCGGGCCACCGCTCCCTTGAGGAGGGACGCCAGCATGTCTCTTGAAAGGGGTACGCTTTCCAGTTCCACTGATATTGAGGAGGCGGTCTCCTGCGCTATTCCCATTCTGGATTCTATGGAAAGAGCCGTTTCGGAAAGCTGCGCTTTGGCGGCGTCCTGGCGGGACTGAAGCGTGAGTGTTCTTGTTGCGCGGTAGTATAGCGCGAAAGCGAAGAGAAAAGCCGCGGCCGCGGATACTGTCACAAGCAGCGACAGCTTCAGGGCAATGCTCCGGTTCTTAATCATCTCGCGCACTCCGAAACAAAAGTTTCATATGGCGGGGCTAGTTTGATTATGCCTGTTTCAGTCAGCAGCGCAGCCGCCGAGGAATATTCCCCGTCCGCCAATTTCCCCGGCTTCACGTCTTTGCCGAAAGGAGGAAGAAGCCTGATAACCTCTCCAAGCATGTGCTTCTGGCGCATATGGCTGGCAGGAATCCTTGCCTCATGAAGTTGTTTGATGACTATGCGGAAAGCCTCCTCCGGGCTGGCCGCGGCGGCTTCCCACCCCTGCATGGAGGCGTCGGCGAAAGCGCAGACCGTGGCGCTGTCTTTGGTCACCAGCTGTTCTCCCGCATAAAGTCCGTCTTCCGGCATGCGTATGCCGTGTTCGTCAAAGGCGAATACGGTCAGTTCCCCCGGTCGAATGCCTGCGGCGTGCAGGGAGTACAGCTCGTCGTACCTGCGGGCCGAGGCCACGGCCACCGCGCCGCGCAGGAAGGAGTTGACGCTGTAGGGCTGGGACAACAAACGCCGGTTGCTGTCGTACTCACCGAAACACGCGC
>Ga0074197_1000837_pt1 | contig 32400 bp, 22 predicted proteins | sample EPASupsiteSAE305_FD_64526 | JGI IMG/M metagenome (GOLD analysis project Ga0074197, IMG submission 64526) | Bioremediated contaminated groundwater microbial communities from EPA Superfund site, New Mexico - SAE3-05 reassembly with SPADES | ecosystem: Environmental > Aquatic > Deep subsurface >...
AGAGCTGGACCATCCCCTTCGTCAACCTGCTGATGCTGCCGCTGGGGCTGGTGGGGGCGGTGACCGCGGTTAAGCTGCGGGTGCTGCCCAACGATGTCTATCTCCAGATCGGGCTGCTCACCACGGTAGGGCTTTCCACCAAGAACGCCATCCTGATCATCCAGTTCATCAAGGAACAGATGAGCCAGGGGCATGAACTGATGGAAGCAACCCTGGCGGCGGTGAAGATCAGGCTGCGGCCGGTGATCATGACCTCGCTGGCCTTCTTCTTCGGCACCCTGCCGCTGGCGCTGACCAAGGGCGCCGGCGCCGCGGCCCAGAACGCCATCGGCACCGCCGTCACCGGCGGACTGCTCTCGGCAACCTTCATCGACCTGTTCTTTATCCCCTTTTTCTTTGTCCTGATCTCCCGGATGTTCGGGAAAAAAGTCAAGAAACCGATCGCGTCCCTCCCGGCAATCGAACCTGTTTCGGAGGGAAACTGAGATGAAACCAATGAAACGGATCGCTCTCCGCCTCTCCTTGAGCGCATTGGTCGGCCTGGCCGGCTGCGCCACCATGGCCCCCGACTATACCCGGCCATCGACGCCGGTGCCGGCTGCCTGGCCAAGCGGGCCGGCCTACCAGGCAAAAAGCGCCGAACAGCCGCAAAAAGCCGTGTCCGCTCTCCCCTGGCAGGAGTTCTATCGGGACGGCAAACTGCAGCAACTGATCGCACTCGGCCTGGAGAACAACCGGGATCTGCGGGTCGCAGCGCTCAATAGCGAACGTTTCCAGGCCCTGTACCGGATCCAGCGCTCCGAACTCCTGCCCCAAATCGATGCGGACGCCTCGGGCACCTTCCAGAACCTGGCTCAAGACGCTTCGGGCGACTCGGGGCGGCATGTTCATCGGTACAGTGTCGGCCTCGGCCTCAGCGCCTACGAACTGGATCTGTTCGGCCGCGTCCGCAGCCTCAAGGATCAGGCCCTGGAACAGTACCTCGCCACCGAGCAGGCGCAGCGCAGTGTGCGGATCAGCCTGATTTCCCAGATTGCCTCCGGCTATCTGACCCTGGCCGCTGATCGGGAATTCCTGCAGCTGGCCCGGGAAACCCTGAAAACCCAGCAGTCCAGCTACCGGTTGACCCAGCGCCGTTTCGAGGTGGGAGCTTCGTCCGAGCTGGATCTGCGGCAGGCGCAAACCCAGGTGGACTCGGCGCGGGTGGATGTCGCCCGCTTCACCACCTTGGTCGCGCAGGACGAAAACAGCCTCAGCCTGGTGCTCGGCTCCACGGTCCCGGCCGCGCTCAAGCCGCAGACCCTCTCGGAAAGCCTGACCGCGGTGCAGGATATTACCCCCGGCCTACCCTCCGAGGTGCTGCTGTTGCGTCCCGATGTCCTCCAGGCCGAAGACCTGCTCAAAGGCTTTAATGCCAACATCGGGGCGGCGCGGGCCGCCTTCTTCCCGCGCATCACCCTGGTGGGCTCCGTGGGCGTCGGCAGTAGCGAATTGTCCGGTCTCTTCAAATCCGGATCCGACGCCTGGACCTTTGCCCCGCAGATCGTTCTCCCCCTCTTCGATGGCGGCGCCCGCTCGGCGCAGCTGAAGGTGGCCGAGGCGGATCGGGACATCGCGGTAGCCCAGTACGAAAAAACGATTCAGACCGCTTTCCGGGAAGTGGCCGACGCCCTGGCTCAGCAGGGAACCATTGACGAACAGATGGCGGCCCAGCAATCCCTCGTCAAGGCCAACGCCAGCCGCTACCTGCTGGCCCAGGCGCGCTATGAAAAAGGGATCGACAGCTTCCTCAATGTGCTCGACGCCCAGCGTTCGCTCTACAGCGCCCAGCAGGGGCTGATCGCCACCCGTCTGACCAGGCTGGTCAACCAGGTTACTCTCTACAAGGTGCTGGGAGGCGGCTGGAAGCAACCAAGCTGAACCGCCCTGCCCGTTCGACGGACTGGAAAGGGAATGCATGCGTTTTGCATCAATTTGAAATGAAAGGTGAAAACAACTTCAGGTTGATCAGGCTGTAAGTACCAATAATGCTCGTTCCCACGCTCTGCGCGGGAATGTTCAAGGGACGCTCCGCGTCCGGATTATGATGACGCGGAGCGTCAGATTCACGTTCCCACGCGGAGCGTAGGAACCAGAAAGATTTCGATCATGGGGAGAAATCCTTAGATCCTCACGTTTGTTTTGACACAAGCCAGCAGTATGTTCGTATATAGTGGCGTCAACTCCGGTCGCAGATTGCGTGGAGCGCTAAAAGACTAAACGCCTACAGGCTATCCACCCGAATAGTTACGGTGAGCAAATGGAAGAATGGCAAACGCGATTTTGGCAATTGCGGCTTGAAAGCTGCAAGAGCGCGTTGGAAAAGAATAATTTCGAGGTTTATATTGCCCGGAACTGCGCCGAGGCCCGGACTGTTTTCAACGAGGCCATTTTTCCGGCACTGACGGTACGGTCCGCATCCTGGGGCGACTCGATGAGCATGCGGGCCACCGGTATCCTGGAAGACCTGAAAAACAATCCGTCCATCGCCCTCATCGAGACCTTCGCTCCGGGAGTGCCGCGCGAGGAACTGATCGAGCGCAGGCGGCAGGCACTGCTGGTTGACCTTTTCCTCACCGGCTCAAACGCTGTGACCGAATCCGGGGAGCTGGTCAATCTCGACATGATCGGCAACCGGGTGGCGGCGATCACCTTCGGACCGCGCCATGTGGTATTGATCATCGGCAGGAACAAAATCGTCGGGAATGTCGAGCAAGGCATGGAGCGGATCAGGTCCCATGCCGCGCCGATGAACGCCATCCGGCACATTGGGTGGAAAACACCCTGCATCAAGACCTCGTTCTGCATGGATTGCCGGAGCCCGGACCGCATCTGCAACACCTGGACGATCACCGGCAAATCGTATCCCACGGGCAGGGTCAAGATCATCCTGGTCAACGAGGACCTCGGTTTATAGGAGAGGCCGGTTCAGGGGAAGGAAGCCCGGTTCGGCCCCTGACCGGAAAACCTCATTCAAGCCGATAATCTTCCTTCCAGCACCTTCCTGAGCAGCTGCGCTATATCCCTTTTGGCTATGGGTTTCATGATAAAGCCCTTGATCCCGATGGTCTTGGCTTGTTCCTCGTTGACGAGGTTGCTGTAACCGGTGCAGAGGATAATCGGGATATCCGGACGGATCCGCAGCATCCTCCTGGCCAGCTCGACCCCGGTAAGGCCGGGCATGGTCTGGTCGGTGATCACCGCGTCGAACTGCTCCGGCTGCTTCTCAAAGGCGGCAAGGGCTTCCACGCTGCCGGTGCGTACGGTTACCTTGTAGCCCAGACGTTCAAGCATGATCTTGCCCATTTCCGCGAGCATTACCTCGTCATCGATAAAAAGGATGCGCTCATGACCGGCCAAAACCGTTTCGACAGGCTTCATCGCAGCGGCAACCTCCTGTTCTATGGCCGGAAAGAAGACATGAAAGGTTGAACCTTCACCGAGTTCACCTTCGTAAGTGACAAACCCGCCCATGGCGGTAACGATGCCATGGACAATGGACAGGCCCATGCCGGTGCCCTTTCCGACCTCCTTGGTGGTGAAATAGGGCTCGAAAACTTTATCCCGCATTTCCGGCGCAATCCCCGGACCGGTATCGCTGATGGAAAGCACCACGAATTTTCCAGGCTGCACCCCGGGCTGCTTGAGGAGATCTTGCTGAGAGAACTCGCAGTTTTTGATGGTTATTTCGAGAATGCCGCCGGTCTGTTCCATGGCGTGAAAGGCATTGGTGCAGAGATTCATCACAATCTGATGCATCTGGGTGGGGTCGGCAAGGATCGCTCTCGTTGCTGCATCGAGCTGTTGCTTGATCCTGATGGTTGAGGGCAAGGCCGGACGAAGCAGCTTGAGGGTCTCCTTGACAAGGTGAACAGGCTGCAGGGGAACGCGTTCAGTGCTGACCTGACGGCTGAAAGCAAGGATCTGTTTGACCAGGTTGGTCGCACGTTCGCCCGCTTCCAGAACTTTGTCGAGATCGTGGGCAATCACGGATCCCGCGGGACTGGCGTCCCTTGCCATTTCAGTATAGCCGAGAACCGCGCCGAGGATATTATTGAAGTCATGGGCAATGCCGCCCGCCAAGGTGCCGATGGCCTCCATCTTCTGGGCCTGGATCAATTGTGCCTGCAGGGCCTTTTTTTCTCTCTCGGCCCGCTTGCGTTCAGTGATATCCATGACGATTCCCAGATAACGCACCACCCGATTGTGCTTATCTTTTAAAGGCCTTCCGCGTGACATCAGCCAGCGTTCGCTTCCATCGGGGAGATTCACCCGCCATTCGGTGTTGTAGGCGGCTCCTTGGAGAATCGCTTCCTGGAGTATTTGTTCCGTGTTCAGCAGATCGTCGGGATGAACAACCTTGCGCCATTCCTCGTAGGAAGGCTTGCAGCTGTTTGTTTCCAATCCGTACAACGACCATAATTCATTCGACCAGATATTTTCGTTGGTCAGCAGGTCCCATTCCCAGGTTCCGACCTGAGCCGCCTCCAGCGCCAGACTGCGTCGCTGTTCGCTCAGCCTGAGCGTTTCCTCCGCCCGCTTGCGCTCGGTGATGTCGTGGACCATACCGACTGACCGGACGATTTCTCCCGATGCATCCCGGAAATGCTCGCATTTTTCATGGACAATCCGGATTTCTCCCGTGGTTTTCTTGATGATCCGATGTTCTATTTCATACGATGCTTTCCCCTCCCGCACGGAATCCGAATAAGCCGCGTCAACCGCGCCCCGATCCTTCGGATGCACTACTTCGAGAAAGGCGTCGTATGTGACGCTGAACTCCTGCGGCTGCAGACCGAATATCCGGTAGGTCTCATCAGACCAGGTCAGCTCGTTTTTCAAGTGATCCAGTTCCCAACTCCCCAGATGCGCGATTTCCTGGGACCGGTTCAACCGTACCGCGCTCTCCCTGAGCGCCTCCTCTGCCCGCTTGCGCTCGGTGATGTCATTGAACAGGATGGCGACTTTGCGGTCTTCAGGCTCGCCGATCCGATAGGCACAGACGTCGAAGTACCTGCCCAGCGCTTTTGTTTCTCCCTCGAATCGCACCGACTCGCCGGTCATGGCGACTTTTCCATACCTTTCGTACCAATCCTGCTCATTGTCCGGAGCAAGGTCGCGCATCAACCTCCCTTTGGCGTCATGCAGCCCGGTGAGCTTTTCAAAGGCCGGATTCATTTCCAGAAAACGATAATCAACCGGCCTGCCTTCGGTGTCGAACACCATTTCGATGGTGCAAAACCCTTCGATCAGGGTGTCGAACAAGGCGTGATATTGCGCCTCCGACCGGCGCAGGGCTTCCTCTTTCCGTTTGAGTTCGGTAACGTCGCGTCCCACCACCACCGACCCGACGATAACCCCTTGCGCATCACGGATGGGACTGAAGCTGTAACTTCCCACCCAGGTTTCGCCCGTATCTTTGCGGCGGAGAGTGTATTCGGCATTGGTGACCGTTTCGCCGCGAAGAGCCCTGGGGACAGCCCACATGTCAAGGGGCGCCAATTTTCCATCGGCGGTGAACACTTCCAGTATTTCGGGATAGTCAGCCAATTTCTGGAGGCAGGCGGCTTTATTTCCGAATCTGTGGAACGAAGCAAAAGCATCATTGAATTCGATAAATTGGCCGGTATTGTCGGAAATGAACACCGCATCGGTCATGCTGGCCAAGGCGGCTTCCAGCTTCATCCGGGCCTCCCGCAGGGCCTCCTCGGTCCGCTTGCGTTCGGTGATATCGCGGGCGACCTTCGAAATACCGATGATTCGTCCCTTGCCATCCTTTATGGACGATACCGTCAACGACACATCGATTCTTCGGCCTTCCTTGGTAAGCCGCACGGTTTCAAAGTGGTTGATCCGTTCACCGGCCAGCAGCCGCTGCAGCATCCGGCGCTCATCATCATGCATTTCCGGGGGAATCAACAGGGTGATCGGCCGGCCTATCGCCTCTTCCGGCCGGTAGCCGAAGAGCCGTTCGGCCCCCGCATTCCAGCTGATAATGATGGCATTCAAGTCCTTGGCGACAATGGCATCCTCCGAGGATTCGACGATTGCCGCCAGCCTGGCGCGCGTCGCCTCCGCATGTTTGCGTTCCGTGATCTCGCGATTGACGCCGACGAAGCGGACCGCTCGACGCAATTCCCCCTCACCGTCCCAGTAAACACGTCCATGGGACGCGATCCAATGCTCGGAACCATCCGGCCAGACAACGCGGAACTCGCGATGGTAGGCACCTCCGTTCACCCCGGAGAGCGCCTGATGAACAGCCTCATCGGTGGCCGCCCGGTCCTCGGGATGAATCCGGTCGATCGCCGCGGCATAGTCGATTTGATTGCCTTCGGCGACGCCCCACATGCCTCGGCATTGTTCGTCCCAAAAGACATCGCCGGTTTTGAAGTTGTAATCCCAGGAACCCAAACCGGCCGCCTCCAACGCCAGGCGACGCTGTTCAGACGCTTCATTTACCGCTTTTTCCGCCTGTTTCCGCTCGGTGATATCCCGGATGATGCTGAGCAGCATGCGGGTGTTGCCGAGGGTCGCCCCGCGAGAACTGACTTCCACCGGAAAGGTCGTGCCGTCCTTGCGACGGTGAACGGTTTCAAAAAGGATGCCCCGGCTATCGGCATCGGCCATCTGAGCAGCAACCAGATCTTCGTCCCGAAAGGCGCGGAGATTTTGGAGCGTCAACTGCAGCATCTCCTCATGGTCGTAGCCATAGGCTTCGGTTGCCGCGGCGTTTGCCTCCAATATGCGCGCGTCGTCGCGGCGGACGAAAAGAATGATTTCCCGGCTGTTGCCGGCCAGGAGCTCATAACGGCGCAGGGTTTCCTCGGCCTCTTTGATCTCGGTGACGTCGGTGTTGGTTCCGAACCACTGAATAATCCGCCCGTTGGCGTCTTTCAAGGGCAGGACACGGGTCAGGAACCAGCGAAAACTCCCGTCAGCGCCGCGCAGGGGGAACTCCATGTCAAAGGGTTCACCCGTGGTCAACGATTCCCGCCACTTCTCAATCACCTTCGGCAGCACGAGGGGATCATGCACGCTCTGCCAGCCCCATCCCTCCATCTGCTCGGATACGGTGCCGGTATAATCGTACCAACGCTGGTTGTACCAGAAAATATGCCCGTCCGGCTGCGCGATCCACGCCAATTGGGGGATGGCGTCCGCCATTGTCCGGAACCGTTTTTCGCTTTCCTGCAATGACATCTCGGCGCGCTTGCGTTCGCTGATGTCGATCAATGTGACCACGATCCCGTCGACTATCCCCCCGGTTGTCCGGTAAGGGAGGACCCGCATGATGAAGCTGCGGCCATCCCTTTGGGAGCAGACTTCCCGCTCGACCGGAACGAGCTTCTCCAGTACCGAGGCCGCGTCAAGGGGAAGCCCCGACCAGTCGACAGTGCTGTTCAGATGGTGAATGGAACGACCGATGTCGGCTGGAATCAGATTGAATATGGCGGCCATGGCAGGGGAAAAGCGCTTGATCAAGAGCTCCCGATCAAGGAAAAAGGTGGCGATCTCGGAACTGGCGAAAAGATTCTCCAGATCGCTGTTGCTTTGGTTCAGTTCCTCCATCTTCTTTTGCAGCTCGGAGTTGATGGTAACCAGCTCCTCGTTGGTGGACTGCAGCTCCTCGTTGGTGGATTGGAGCTCCTCGTTGACCGTCATCAGTTCTTCGTTGGCCAGGGTGAATCGCTCGTTGGAGGTCTCCAACTGTTCGCAGGTCGACTGGAGCTGTTCGCCGGTGACGCGCAGCTGTTCCTCCAGATGACGTGTCAGCGAATTACGGGAGGCATCGTCGCCGAAACCCGCGGTCTCGCTCGGAAGGCCCGGATCCGGAGAAGGGGCGGCCGGTTCGATGATCACCAATGCCAGCTTGCCGGCCGGCGGCGATTCCTTGAGCGGCACCACGACAATGTTGATTGTGGTTTCACCGCCGTCGGCCACCACCTTTATTCCCCGATACTCATTCTCCTTCTGATGGGTGAAGGCCTTATAGATGGCGGCCCTGAGCGCCGGTCGCAGCTCTTCCTTCGCTATTCTGAGAAGGTCCCGGGTCGGCTTTCCCTCCGGCGTCAGCAGATAGGCGCCCGCTTGTTTTGAAAAATGGATCACCTCGCTTTTTTCATTGATGATCACCCGGGCAGGCACATATCGTTCCATCAGAAGTTTATCCGCAAGAGCGATCGTTGCCGCCTCCTGGTTTTCAGCCGAGCGGACGGAACGCTCAATGTCGGTGAGTTTACGCACAGGACCGGAAAAGGGAAAGAGGGTGTCAACCCGGCTTTTCCCCCCTTGCCGCCTGAAGATCTTCCACTGTTTATCGACAGGGGTGAACAGATCGCCATGGAGCCCCACTGTTTCGGCTGAGCCCAGGAAAAGATAGCCCTTCGGGTTCAGCACCTGGTGAAACAAGGGGATAAGCAACCGCTGGATCTCGGGTTTCAGGTAAATGAGAAAATTGCGGCAGACGAGGAGATCGAGCCGCGAGAAAGGGGGATCATTGATGAGGTTGTGGTGGGCAAAGACGACCATCTCCCGCAGTTGCTTGGTCACCCGCCAGCCGCCTTCATTTTTTATGAAAAAACGCGTGAGTCGCTCTTCTCCCACCTCCGGGACGATGTCGTCGGAATAGAGGCCGGCCCTTGCCCGGGCCACGGCCACCTCGTCGAGGTCAGTGGCGAAAATCTGCACCTTGGCTCGCAGGTTTTTCTTTTCCAGGTGTTCCAGAATCAGCATGGCGACCGAATAGGCCTCTTCGCCGGTGGCACAGCAGGCGTGCCAGATCCGAATCGGGTCTTCCGTGTGCCGGTTGGCGAAAAGCGTCGGAATGATCTTGCCGCCGAGCAGCACGAACGCCTCGGGATCGCGGAAAAAACGGGTAACGCCGATAAGGAGTTCCTGGCAGAGGGTTTGGGCTTCCCCGGGGTTGTCCTCGAGAATGGCGAAATAATCGCTGAGCGTCGTTGCGCCGTTGGCCACCATCCGTCTCTCGATCCGCCGCAGGACGGTGTTCCGTTTGTAGGAACTGAAATCGTGGCTGGTGCGGGCTTTCAAGATGGCAAACAAGGGGCGCAACTCCTCGTCTTGGGGAGCCAGGCAGATCCGGGGAAAGAGGGTATCATTCTCACGGGCTATCCGGGCGAGCCTGTCCGCAATCCCGGCCGCCGAAAGGACGGAATCCGCCACGCCCGTGGCGATGGCATTTTGCGGCATGAAGGGGTTGATCGCTGTTTCCGGATCCTGGATCAGGACGGTTCCGCCCCCTTCCTTGACCCGCTTCACTCCCTCGGCGCCATCGGACCCGAAACCGGAGAGGACAACGGCAATGGCGCACTGCCCCAAATCAGCGGCCAGCGAGGTGAAAAAGCGGTCAATGGGGTGACGCGATCGCCCCTCTCCCCCAGGAGTGACAAATCGTAGCCGGCCGCGGCTCACGGTCAGGTCCATACCGGGAGGAGCCACATGGACGGTGTTGGGATGGAGCGGCATGCCTTCTTCCGCGGTCACCACCTGCATGGAGGTGTGACGCCTGATGAGGTCGGCGAGCAGTGAAGGTCCTTCCGCCGGGAGATGCATGACCACCACGAAGGAGAGCCCGCAGGCGGCGGGAAGGGTAGTAAAAATCTGCTCCAGAGCCTCATGACCGCCGGCGGATGCCCCGATGCCAACCGTAATTGGAATGGGTGGGGCCGCACTCCTCCCTTCGATTGCGGGTTCGGCCATAGGATCGCTTTTTAATGGCTGCTTTTTAAGGGCCATGGATAGTTACCTCGACCGGCTCAGAGTAAAACGAACCGAACATTCAAGAGGGGATAGCATTACTGAGGACCACTTGATGAACAAGGGGTGAAAAACGACTCAACTCACTGTAAACAGAGCATTTACCTTCAATTTTACATGCATATTTCATGCAAAACCGCGCAGACGGAACGAAGCGATGAAGGCAGCTGTTCGTTACCTTATTTTCCGGCCTCAGGTCAAGCTGGCTTTTTTTATTTTTATCGATTTTCCTTTCAGTCGAATTTCATGACGCGGCGCCGCGCTGGCCCGGAAACAAAGGGCTGAGAGAAGCGGCTCCCTTTCGGATACCGTATCATGAAACAGCCACACTGTAACATGTTACACTTTGCACTGTAACATGTTACAGTGCGGTCTTTTCCGAATTTCCTCCCGAGAATTCTCCAAAGCCCTGTCCAGCAAGGCTTCACGTTTTGTTTCAGCCCGCTGCCCGGCCTCGGCACGTTTGTTGTAACCCTGTTGCCCAGTCCTCTTACTATACGTCAAAGGAAAGGGTGCAAACTGTGATTGATGAGTTGGAAACGATCCAATATCTAACCTTTACAATGGCAGATGAACTGGTCGCCGTCGACGGGGCCAGGGTGCGGGAAATACTTGAACTGGCAAACCTCGCCAACGAGACCCCGTTGCCGGAATTCATGCGGGGTGTCATCAACCTGCGCGGTTGCCCGGTGCCGGTCATTGACCTGCGGCTGAAATTTGCAATCCAGGAGCCGGTCCGAAAGGTCAGCACCTTCAACATTACGGTTGAACTGGTGAAAGACGGCGAGAACGTGGTCCTGCAGGCATCGGAGGACGATACCCGGAAGGCGGTTGAGATGAAGCCTTCCCAAATTGAAGCCGCACCGCATTGGCTGCGATGTCGCTTCAGTAAAAATGATCTCACCGCCTTATCGCAAATTTTTATCAATGCCGCCTCCACGGAAATACCATCCGCGGAAGGCCCTCCTCGGTCCTTGTGAAGAAATTGCTCCTTTCATCCCAAGCTATCGTTGACCTTGGCCGTGAATTTCCCGCTATCAGCCATTGCCGTTGCCTGCCGATGGCAGAACGCCGATTTCCGCCAGGTCGGGACCAGGGGTGCGCAAGCCGCGGGAACACGGGGTCTCCCAACCTCCTCCCCCATGCAACCGTAAAGAGATGACCATGCCTTCAGTTCTTTCCGGACACAGTGTGTATCCCGCCTCGGACGCCCTCAACTCCTGGATCGCTCTCCTCTCATCCTCCCTCACCATACTGCGTCAGCTGGCGGGTTCGACGGAACATGATTTTCTACAGATCGGCAGCCAGATGCAGGGGATTTATCAGCATTCAATCACCTTGTCCCAGACCGCTCATCATCTTGCCGAGGCCGCCTCCGGAGAACGTATCCGGGTCTTGATGGGTCGATTGCGCCAGAGTCTCCGGGAAATGGAGGAATACTTCGAGCAAGCCCGGTCCCGGAATTCGAGCAGATGTGCCGGCTTATCTTCCGTTAAAAATTCATTGCAAGAGATGATCGAACCTCTTCGATGGTTCAAGAAGATGAAAAAATATCTCTATATATTTGAGGTTTCAATCAAAATTGAAAGCACATATATGGGTGAGATGCAAAGCGAATTTGCCAATTTAGCCGTTGACATCAACAAACTTTCCAAGCAAATCGTAGAAAAATCAAATCTCTATATATTTGAGGTTTCAATCAAAATTGAAAGCACATATATGGGTGAGATGCAAAGCGAATTTGCCAATTTAGCCGTTGACATCAACAAACTTTCCAAGCAAATCGTAGAAAAATCAATAATTATTGATGAAAATAGAAATATTTTATCGTCGATTATAACAAATAACATCTTGAATATAAATGAATCCAAGTCAATTCAAGAGACTGTGATAGATTCGACAATAAAAGAAACCGAATCAAGCATTGATAAGCTTGAATATGCCAATCAACATTTTTCCAGCTTAGGAAATAAAATATCAGCTGTTTCCGATGAAAACTCAGAAAATATCAGCGTCATTGTTCAATCCATGCAGTTTCACGACATTTACCGTCAACAAGTAGAGCATGTCATTGAAACCCTGGAAGGATTAATGGCTTCATGTATCGAGGCGCAAACCGGCGACGCCGACACCGACCACCGGGAATTAATCATAAAGATCGGAGATGCCTGTGAACTCCAGGAGGCGCAATTACAATTCGCCTCCATCAATTTATACGAGGCGGTCAGCGCCATTGTGTCCAACCTGCGCGATATCGGCGCAGCCCAAGAACGGCTGACCGGGGAGATCTACACCCAAACCGGTGTTATCGATACTTCCAGCATTGCTTTCATCGGTGATGTCGGGGAACACATGGCATCGATTACCAACCTGCTGGCCACCTGCACAGACACCAACAGGAAAATGGCCGCCATCATGGCAGAGGTGACCGGCACGGTTGACACCATCACCGCTTTTGTGTCCGACATTGAAGACATTGGCCATGAAATTATCCAGATATCGCTTAACGCCCGGATCAAGGCCGCCTGCACCGGCAAGGAAGGGGCGGCGCTGAGCGCCCTGTCCGAAGAAATCGGCCAGCTCTCCAGCGAGGCCGTGCAGCGCACCGACCTCATCACCGAGACCCTGACCGCAATCCAGACCATCACCGGTGATCTCTCGGCCGAGGCGGGCAACGATGACACCAACCTCAGCGACACCCTGTCCGGCGTGGAAACCGAACTGAACGAGACGCTGATCATCCTGAAAAATATGGAGAGCGAACTGCTGTCCCTGTTTCCCCGGTTACAGACCCAGGTCAATTCGCTCACCCGAGAGATTGAACAAATCACCGACAGCATTGATGTGCATGATCGGACCAGGCGGATGGCCGATGAGGTCCTGGCCGGCCTGCAGCAGGTTTTCACCCAGGCGCGGACCTTGCACCCGGCCAGCGATGCCTTCAAGGAAGACCTGCGCCTGATGGGGAAACATTACACCATGGAGAGCGAGCGACGCATCCATGAAGACATTGCCGGCAAGCACGGGGGGCGCGCAGCCAAATCCCCAAAACCGGCATTGCGGGAGCCGAAGCCCGCTGATTCGGAATTCGGCGACAACGTCGATCTCTTTTAACGGCTTATACGCCACGGAACTCTTGAGGAAAACATGCCATTAATTGCCTGGGACGACGATTATTCGATCGGGGTGTCGCAGATTGACGAACACCACCGGCATCTCTTTTTCTTGTCCAACCGATTCTATGACATTTTCGTCAAGAGCGCCCCTTATCATGACTTAAGCCCGCTCTTCGATGATCTTATCGATTATGTCATCTATCATTTTGCCGCCGAAGAACGATTAATGCAGCGATACAGGTTTCCCAATTATGAGATGCACAGAAAAGAGCATGATAATTTTTCACAGAGACTGATCGAACTCGACAAACAATCCAGTTACGACAAGAAGCATCTGCTTATCGAGGTTGTCGTTTTTTTGCACACCTGGCTTAAAACCCACATTCTGCAATCAGACGCCGAGTTCGGCCGATTTATCGCCCTTGATTACAACGCGGTATCAAGAGATGGGGAAATTTCAAAAACAACGGTTTGATGTCGCCGTGGAGATTATGCATGGAACACGTCACAACGAACAACTCTCAACAGAATAACGAAAGGGTGATCAGCAGCGGTGACCGGCTGACCATTGAAACCATCGCTGATTACGTCCAGCTCCTCCGTACCGGCCTGGCCGAGGCCGACACCGTGATTCTGGAGTTCGACCCCAAGGTGGAGATGGACATCACCGCCCTGCAGGCCTTGTGCTCCGCCTGCAAAACAGCCGCCGCCTCGGGAAAACGCTGCATTCATCGCGGCCCGTCGCCCAAGGCGCTGACCGAGCTTGTCGCCGCGACCGGGGCGGAACGGCATAATCCCTGCGACAATCACAATGAATCCTGTTTTCGTCCGTTTGGAGGTGCAAACACATGGGAAAATTAATCATGACCGCCGATGACTCGGCCAGCGTCCGCCAGATGGTTGGTTTCACGCTGAAACAAAACGGCTACGAGGTCGTGGAAGCAGTGGACGGCCAGGATGCCCTGAGCAAACTCACCACCAAAAAGGTGGATATGCTGCTGACCGATCTCAACATGCCCAAATTGGATGGAATCGGGCTGATCAAAGGGGTTCGTGCCGGCAGCCTCAATAAATTCATCCCCATCGTCATGCTCACCACCGAATCCCAGGATACCAAAAAGGCGGAAGGCAAGGCAGCGGGCGCCACCGGCTGGATCGTCAAACCCTTCAAGCCGGAACAGTTGATCGCAGTGGTCAAGAAAGTGTTGGGATGAGTTAATCTCCTGAATACAGGACATATTTACCACCAACCCCCTGTTCACGCCCGATGTTGGCCTGAGGATTCCCCCATGATTGAAGAACATATCGCCACCTATCGCGAAGAAGCCGGCGAATTGCTCGCCGAACTGGAAACATCCCTGCTCGACCTTGAAGAAACCCCCGCCGACCAAGACCTCATCAACCGCGTTTTTCGGGCCATGCACACGATCAAAGGCTCGGGCGCGATGTTCGGATTCGACGACATAGCCGCCTTTACCCACGAGGTTGAAACGGTCTTCGATCTCGTCCGCAACGGCAAAATGGTGGTGACCAAGGAGCTGCTCGATCTGACCCTCAAGTCCCGTGACCATATCTCCGTCCTGCTTGACGCCCCTTCAGGCTGCGGTGAGGCGGACAAGCAAAAAGGGGATGTCCTGATCGCCGGATTGCGGCGGCTGGTCGCTCAGACCGCGGCAGGCGGCGAACCGTCGGATACGGTCATCGCGCCTCCCTCAGGCGCGAAACAACCCGAGGAGAGCCCGGAGAAGACCTGGCGAATCCGTTTTCTGCCGAATCGGGAACTGCTGCTGTGCGGCAGCAACCCGGTATCGCTCATCAACGAGCTGCGCAGCCTGGGCAGCTGTCTGGTCACCGCTCATTTCGACGCCGTGCCGCTCCTTGACGCCCTGGTCGGCGAACACTGCTATCTCTATTGGGATATTATCCTGACCACCGGCAGGGACGAGGCAGCCATCAGGGATGTCTTTATTTTCGTTGAAGACGACTGTCAGCTCAGCATTGAACTGATCGACGATCTCAGCGAGGACGACGACACCAGCTACAAGAAACTGGGCGAGATTTTGGTCGCGCGCGGCGATCTCTCGCCGGATGCGCTCAGCAAGGTGTTGCAGCAGCAGAAGCCCCTGGGGGAAATGCTGGTGGATCAGGGTGCGGTGACCCCGGACAAGGTGCTGTCAGCCCTGGATGAGCAGCAGCATGTCAAGGGCAATCGCCAGGAACGCGCCACTCCCGACTCCACCGCCAGCATCCGGGTGCCGGCGGAACGGCTGGACCAGCTGGTCAATCTGGTCGGCGAGATGGTGACGGTGCAGGCGCGGCTGACTCAGGTTTCCAACACGCTTGGAGAAGCCACCTATATATCGATCGCCGAAGAGGTGGAACGGCTGACCAACGAGTTGCGGAATACCGCCCTCAACATCCGGATGCTGCCCATTGGCAGCACCTTCAGCAAATTCAAGCGCATGGTGCGGGATCTCTCCCAGGAACTGGGGAAAGAAATCGAGCTGGAAACCTTTGGCGCGGATACCGAACTCGACAAGACCGTCATCGAGAAGCTCAACGATCCCCTAGTCCATATCATCCGCAACAGCATCGATCATGGCGTCGAGAAGCCGGCGGATCGGATCGCGGCCGGCAAACCGGCGACCGGCGCCATCCGTTTGGGCGCCGAACATGCCGGGGATTCGGTGCTGATCACCATTCGTGACGATGGGGCCGGGATCAATCGCGACGCCATCCGCAATAAAGCCATTGAACTGGGGATGATCTCCCCCCATGCCGACCTGACCGACCAGGAGATTTACAGCTACATCTTTGCCCCCGGCTTTTCCATGGCCGCCAAGATCACCAACATCTCCGGCCGCGGGGTCGGCATGGATGTGGTCAAGCGCGGCATCGAAGGCCTGCGGGGCACCATTGTGGTCGACAGCGAACTGGGCAAGGGCACGGTCATCACCCTGAAAATCCCGCTGACCCTGGCGATCATCGAGAGCCTGCTGGTCAAGATCGGGGAGAGCCATTTTGTCCTGCCCCTGGGGGCCGTGGAAGAATGCATCGAATTGTCACGGGACGACATCCGGGCCGCCCATGGCCGCAATCTGGCCAAGGTGCGGGGGCATCTCACCCCCTATATCTGTCTGCGTGACCAGTTCGGCATCAACGGCGCCCGACCGGAGATCGAACAGATCGTGATTGTCTCGGTGCAGGGGGTCAGAATCGGTTTTGTGGTCGATTTCGTGGTCGGCGAGCACCAGACCGTGATCAAGCCGCTCGGCGCGCTCTACCAGGACGTGAAAGGAATTTCAGGCGCCACCATTCTGGGCGACGGCTCGGTTGCCTTGATTATTTCCCCGGGCGACCTGGCGCAAATGGCGGAAACAGCAGAGCTTGATCAACTGTAATGCAACAGGAGCGGCAGAGTTACGACGATGCTCCCCAATTTTGCCGAACCTATCAAGCAAAGTAACAGACGGTACCTACAATAACCGCGGCTTAATGCAAAAGGGGGATGAGCAATGCTGGATTCAAGGAAGGAAAAACACGGGGAGCATTGATTATGACCGAATTTGATTCACGACGTCACGCACATCAGACAACGGGCGGAACCCGATATATTCGTTCAATTATTTTTAAGTCACCCACATTCTGGAGGAATTAAGATGGCTTGGTTCAGTAACATGACCCTGAAGGGAAAACTGCTGCTCGGATTTATCACCGTGGCGATTATTGCCGGCATTATCGGCGGCTATGGCATCTACAACATCAGGCTCCTTGATGTCGCCGATACCAGGATGTACGAAAAAATGACCGTGCCTCTTGGAGAAATGGCTGAAATATCCATCGCCTTTCAGCGAATTCGGGTCAATAGCCGCGATTTCATCGATGCGACCACACCGGACAAGCAGGAACACTTTGCCAATCGGATCAAAGAACTTCGGGAATCGATCGAGAAAAACATCGCCAGCTATGAAAAAACCATCCTGACCGAGGAAGGACGCAAACTCTTTGACGAGTTTAAAAAATCCCGGATTGTATACGGCGCCGCACTGGAAAAGATGATGAATTTGGCCAAGGAAGGCAAATCCAGCGAAGTCGCGGCAGTGATGCAAGGCGAAGCGGGCAAGGCTGCCCGCGAAGAGCAGAACATCATTGAAAAATTGATGGAAACTAAGCTCAAGCAGGCCGATCAGACCTCCATAGAAAATAGCGCCACTGCCAAGACAGCCAATACCCTGATGTCCATATTGGCGGTTCTCGGCGTGATTGTTGCCATCGGCCTGGGGCTGATCATCGCCCGCATCGTCATGCGCCAACTGGGCGGCGACCCCAAGGAAGTCGGCGAGATCGCCAATCTGGTGGCAGTGGGCGATCTGAGCCGGGAAATCACGCTGGCCTCCGGTGATACCACCAGCGTCATGGCGGCGATGAAAAAAATGGTCGGAGCCTTTAACGACATTACCGCCAATGCCAAACAGGTGGCCCAGGGCAATTTAATGGTCGACATCAGAAAGCGGAGCGAGAAGGACGAACTGCTTGAATCGCTGGCCGCCATGGTCGACAAGCTGAAGGAGATCGTCACCGAGGTACAGGTCGCGGCCGACAACGTGGCCTCCGGTTCCCAGGAAATGTCCGCCACCGCGCAGCAGATGTCCCAGGGCGCAACCGAGCAGGCGGCCAGCGCCGAGGAGGTTTCTTCGAGCATGGAGCAGATGGCCTCCAATATCCGCCAGAACACCGACAACGCCATGCAGACGGAAAAGATCGCGGTGAAAAGCGCCTCCGACGCCCGGGAAGGCGGCAAGGCGGTGACCGAAACCGTTTCGGCGATGAAACAGATCGCCACCAAGATATCGATCATCGAGGAGATCGCCCGCCAGACCAACCTGCTGGCCCTGAACGCCGCCATTGAAGCGGCCCGCGCCGGCGAACACGGCAAGGGCTTTGCGGTGGTGGCCTCCGAGGTGCGCAAACTGGCGGAACGGAGCCAATCCGCTGCCGGCGAGATCAGCGAACTGTCCACCTCCAGCGTGGCCATTGCCGAGCAGGCCGGTGAGATGCTCAGCAAAATGCTGCCCGATATCCAGAAAACGGCGGAACTGGTCCAGGAAATCAGCGCCTCGAGCAAGGAACAGGATACCGGCGCCGACCAGATCAACAAGGCCATCCAGCAGCTGGATCAGGTGATTCAGCAGAATGCCGGAGCCACCGAGGAAATGGCCTCGACCACTGAGGAACTCTCCAGCCAGGCTGAACAGCTCAAGGCGACCATCGCCTTCTTCACCCTGGACACCGGTCGACAGAAACGGGTTATTGCCGCTCCGCAACACATTCCGGGCAAGCAGCGCGCCATCGGCCATATTTCCATGCCGAAAGCCGCCGCCGGGCATAATGCTTCAGCGACCAAGGTCGCCAAACTGGGGAGAGTCGCAGGCGGCATTCATCTTGAAATGGGAATGAAAGGCGGGGCGGATCACCTTGACGAGGAATTCGAAAAATTCTGATTGAGGCTGCAAGCTGTCAGGCTGCAGGGCCTTTTGCGAACCCTGCAGCCTGAAACCAACCGCCCCCAAAGGAGGAAAAGCCATGAGTGTGGCAGGAATAACTGAAACTGTACAATATCTGACCTTTAAACTGGCGGATGAAATTTTTGCGTTCGATGTGGCCAAGGTCCGGGAGATCCTGGAATTGACCTCGATCACCAAGGTCCCGCAGACCCCTGATTTCATGCGGGGGGTCATCAACCTGCGGGGAAGCGTGGTCCCGGTGATCGATCTTCGCCTCAATTTCGGCATGCAATGCACGGAACAAACCGTCAACACCTGCATCATCGTGGTTGAGGTCAATCTCAACGGGGAAATCCTGGTGCTCGGCGTTCTGGCCGACTCGGTGCAGGAAGTGGTCGAGATGGAGCCGGACCATATCGAGCCGCCTCCCCAGTTGGGCACCAAGCTGAATACGGAATTTATCAAAGGAATGGGCAAGGTGGAAAATACCTTTGTCATGATTCTGGATATCGACAAAGTTTTTTCCTCGGATGAACTGTCCGATATCCAGGGAAACACCGCCCACTGACCTGGAAAGGACGGGCGGGATTAGCTCATTGCAACAAGCCAGTAACCAGGCGGGCAGCGGCATGACTCTCTATTCACCAGCAAAAATGAAGGATAAGGAGTTCAACCTGTTCAGTTCGTTTATCTACGAACAGGTCGGCATCCAGCTGCCGCCCGCCAAAAAAACCATGCTTGAGGCGCGACTGCAGAAGCGCCTCAAGGCTTTGGCCATCGACACCTTCGAGGCTTACGGGACCTTCGTCTTCAGCCCGGAAGGCCAACAGGCGGAGCTGGTTCATCTGATTGATGTGGTGACCACCAACAAAACCGATTTTTTTCGCGAACCGGGCCACTTTGACTATCTGACCCAAAAAGCGGTGCCGACCATCCTGGCGCAGCGAAAAAGCCACCCTCCGCAACCTCTGCGCATCTGGAGCGCCGGTTGCTCGAGCGGCGAAGAACCGTATACCCTGGCGATGGTTTTGGCCGAATTCGCGGCGATGAATCACGGCTTTCGCTACTCCATCCTGGCCTCCGATATCAGCACCCGGATCCTGGAGACCGCCAGAACCGCCGTATATCCCGAAGAACGGACAGCGGGCATCGCCATGAATATCAAGAAAAATTACCTCCTGCGCAGCAAGGACCGGAATCGCGCCCTGGTTCGGGTCTGCCCGGAACTCCGCTCGCGGGTCGCTTTCCGCAGGATTAATTTCATGGATCCCGATCTCGGGATTGCCGAAAAGATGGACATTATTTTTTGCCGCAATGTGGTCATTTATTTCGACAAGCCAACCCAGCAGGAACTGATGCGGAAATTTCACCAGCAGCTGCGGCCCGGCGGTTTTCTCTTTCTTGGCCATTCCGAGACGCTCAACGGCATTGATGTCGATTTCACCACCGTGGGTTCAACCGTGTATCGAAAACCATGAAACACATCATTGCCGAACACCGCGACAACGCCTTCCTTAAACCCGGAGAGGCCATTGTCTCGCCCAATCCCATTCTGGTGAGCACCGTCCTGGGGTCATGCATCGCGGTCACTATGTATTCACCAAAAAAAAGAGTGGGGGCCATCTGCCATGCCATGCTGCCTAACAATCTCAAGCAAAACGACGATCTGCTCTATGTGGATTCGGCGGTGCGCTATCTCTACCACCGGATGACCGAGTACGGCTGTCTCTCCGATCTGGTGATCAAACTCTTCGGCGGGGCGCAGGTGCTGGCCGGCGGCCATTCCACCGCAACCAGAAAATCGGTGGGCGAACAGAATGTCAACCAGGCAAGAATCACCCTGGAACAGTTGGGGCTGCGGATTGCGAAAACCGATATCGGAGGGCAATTGGGACGAAAACTATTTTTTTCGATGAAAACCGGGGATGTCTATCTGCGCAAACTCAAGCTCAATGCAATCGCCTGCGCTTGCACGCAAGGAATCATACAATGAACAAGATCAAAGTCCTGGTGATCGATGATTCCGCCCTGGTCCGGCAGACACTGTGCGCCATCTTCAATTCCGATCCCGAGATTGAAGTGGTCGGCACCGCGGCCGACCCCTTTCTGGCCGCGGAACGCCTGCGGACCGTGGTGCCCGATGTCATCACCCTGGATATCGAGATGCCGCGCATGGATGGGTTGACCTTCCTGCAGAAACTGATGAGCCAGCATCCCATACCGGTGGTGATGTGCTCCAGTCTTGCCGACGGAGGGAGCGAATCGGCGCTCAAGGCCATGGAATACGGAGCCGTGGATATTATCACCAAACCCCGCATGGGCACCAAGCAGTTCATCGAGGAATCACGCATCATGATCTGCGATGTGGTCAAGGGAGCGGCCGCATCCCGGCCCGGCCACGTCCGCGTCACGCGCAGCACGTTAAAGGAGATTTCTCCCAAATATTCAGCCGATGTGATCATGGACAAGCCCAACTCCAAGGCCATGCTGCAGACCACCGAGAAAGTGGTGGTGGTCGGCGCCTCCACCGGCGGCACCGAGGCTTTGCGGATTTTTCTGGAATCATTGCCCGAGGATGCGCCGGGGATCGTGATCGTGCAGCACATGCCGGAAAATTTCACCGCCGCCTTTGCCCGACGGCTCGATTCCCTCTGCCGGGTCACGGTCAAGGAGGCGCAGGATAACGATACCGTGGTGCGCGGACGGGCCCTGATCGCCCCCGGCAACCACCACACCCTGCTGAAGCGCAGCGGCGCCCGGTATTATGTCGAGGTCAAGGACGGGCCGCTGGTCTCCCGGCATCGCCCCTCGGTGGATGTGCTTTTTCGGTCCGCCGCCCGGTATGCGGGGAAGAATGTGGTCGGGGTGATCATGACCGGCATGGGAGATGACGGGGCCCGCAGCATGAAGGAGATGTTTGACGGCGGTGCCGTGACCATCGCCCAGGATGAGGCCACCTGCGTGGTTTTTGGGATGCCGGCTGAGGCGATCAAACATGGGGGGGTGCACAAAATACTGCCCTTACAGCAGATTGCCCCCGAGGTGCTGCGCTTGTGCTCCTGATAAACCAAGGACCTTAAACTCGAAAACGTAACGAGGTTGGTTAGATGTCGCCCCTTAGGCTGCTCTCTTTTTTCCGTAGGGTGCGCCGTGCGCACCGTTCTAATTGGTGCGCACGGCGCACCCTACGACAAGCGCCAGCTTGAAAATGAACTGGAATAAACACCTCCAGGCAATCCACCTGGATAGTTACTCGAAAACAAACAAAATGTTGGATGGTCGAACGATGAACCGCTGTGCCGCAGGCCTGCTCGGGTGAAATGGAATCAGCCGCGGAAATGCAACAGCTCCTGCGATCCTGCGCCATTCTCTTTGGCTCGGACCTGCACCTGTCCAGAGAGTTTTTGGAATACCTCCAGCTCAGCGGCTTAAAAGGCGCGTATCGCAAACGGGCCCTGGAGACCCACCCGGACAGGCTTCCCTTCAAGGACCGATTGCAGCGCAAGGGGAGCAATGAGAGCTTTCACTCCGTTCGGAACGCGTATGAAGACCTTTTTAATTTCCTGAAGACCAGAGAGCGCGACGCGCTGAGGGAAAAATTATGCCAAGCCGCCGCCTCCCCTCCTCCATTCAAGACAGGGGGGTCCCCAGGCAAATCCGCTTCCTTCTTTGACAATATCCGGGGGAACCGTGGCTATTCAGCCATTGAAAATCTCTATTCCGGACCCCTGCCCCATCGCCGGCTGCTTTTCGGTCATTTCCTCTATTACTCCGGCCTGGCCAATTGGCGGACCATCACCCGGATTCTCACCTGGCAGCGCACCGAACGGCCTCGTATCGGTGAATTGGGTCAGCGTTACGGCATGTTACAGCCAGGGGACATCAGCCTCATCCTGCGAAACCGAGCCCCCTTTCAGCCCTTCGGGCAGACAGCGATGAGCCTGGGGATGCTGAGCGAACAGCAAATACGGGTCCTGATCTTTCACCAACAACGGCTGCAGAAAAAATTCGGGACGATACTCCTGGAAAAACAGCTCGTCACTCAACAGGAATTGCAGCAGCTTCTTTATGAATTTTCGCAACATAACATGCGGTGCACCGACAAAAGGACGTAATGCCTTTGCCCAAGGCTGGTTCTCTTTATCATGAAAGAGAGCGGCGAATTGCAGGCAGGCGGGAAAAGGCAGTGCAGAGCCACTGACGACACGATTTCGAGCCCGAATTCGAACACATGGGGTTTATATGAAGAAAATCAACATATTGATTATCTGTGACAACTTTTTTCATCGGGAAACGATCAAGAGTATTCTGGCCCCGACCAAAGCGAACCTCTTTGAGATGTCGACCGTAGACGATAGTTTTCTGATTCCCGAAGGAGTCAATCCTGATCTTATCATCGCCATACTCAAGGAATCGCCGCTGTATCAGTTCCGCATCTGTTCCCTGTTGAAAGAAAACTCGTTGTGCATGAACATTCCCGTGATTCTCATGGGTTCAGCGGAGACGGAGAGAAATATCAGAAATGGCAACGCTGCCGGTGTCTTTGCGTATATCGATATCAAAGAGGCCATGCTCAAACTTATTCCCGCTATTGAAAAAATCTTTGGAGCCTATTCCGAGCAACCAGCAGAAATACGGATTCTCGTCGTTGACGACTCGAGTTCCATGCGTCTGCTCCTTGAGGATGAACTTTCCAGGGAGGGATATCGAATCATAACCGCGGAAGATGGGGAGCAAGCCCTTGCAATCATCCGCAACAACCCTCCCGACCTCATCCTCTCCGATGTGTACATGCCCAAAATGAGCGGGCTTGAACTTTGCGAGATCCTTCATCGCGATCCCCTCTATTCCGAGATTCCCTTTGTGGTCATGAGTTCGGAAAATGATGCCGGCAACATGCGGCGGGTGATGCGGTGCGATGCGGCCGCGTTCATCGTCAAGCCCTTTAATATCGAACAGTTAATGTTGACCTTGAACAAGATCGTTTCCTACAGGTTTCTCCTGCTGCGGAAAGAAAAAGAGCGCCTCGCCGGCGAACAGAAATTAATGATAGCCGGAATATCGAGTCTGGTGAAAGCGCTGGAAGCCCGGGATCAGTACACCTGCGGCCACTCGGAGAGAGTCGCGTTTATCCTGGCCGGTCTGGTGGAATATTCGGGGGGGACCACCTCAGATGTGGAGCGGGCGTTGATCGCCGGCCGGCTTCACGATATCGGCAAAATCGGCATAAGGGATAATGTGCTGTTGAAACCCGGACGCCTCAGCTTCGACGAATTCGAACATATCCAGCAGCATCCCTTCATTGGCGCCACAATCATAAAAACAATCCCCAGCATTGCCGATGTCCTGCCGGTGGTGATTTCTCACCATGAACGCATGGATGGCAATGGCTATCCCCAAGGGTTGAAGGGGCTTGCCATCCCCCTGTGGGCCCGGATGACGGCGGTCGCCGACACCTATGACGCCCTGACCAGTGACAGGTCCTACAGAAAAGGCGTGTCGCACCTCAAAGCCCTCGACATTATCAAAAACGCCTCGGCTACCCAGCTCTGCCCTGACTGCGTCAGACTTTTTTTCGATTGGAGCAGTCAGGAAACCGACCGGCAATGTCGTGCAGGCGATCCATCCCTGTTGGGCGGGCTGACCTTGATTCCCCGCTATTCGCAAAATCGAGGGATTCCCGCTAGGTAGTCAGGGTCCGGTATATTTCAGGCATCCGGGCCGGCAATCGCCTGATCTCATCGATAAAGATATAATTCACTTCACCGTACATATGGGCCATGTAGTCATGGGCCTGGCGGTCAATGGTGATGCAGAAAGGGTGAACGCCTTTTGCCTTGGCCTCAAGCAGGGCATGCCGGGTATCCTCGATGGCGTATTCCCCCTTGTAGTCATCGTAGTCTTCCGGTTTGCCGTCGGACAGGACGATCAACAGCCTGATCTTGGCTTCAACCTTCGCAAAAAGTGACGTCATGTGACGGATGGCCGGAGCCATGCGGGTGTATTCCCTGGGCCCGATGGCACCGATCCGTTGACGCACGGTTCGGGAATACCGTTCATCCAGCCGCTTGACCGGAAAAAGCTCGCAACGCAGACGCCGCATTCCTGAAAAACCATAGATGCCATAGCGGTCATTGAGCACTTCCATGGCTTCACAGATCAGCACCAGCGCCTCCTTGATGGCCTGCCCGACCCAGCCCGCGGTGGAGTTGGACATGTCGACCAGGAAATAAACGGCAATATCGCGCTGTTCACGGGAAAGCCGGATGAAGAGCCGATCCGAAGGCGGTTTCCCGGCACGGATATCGGCCAGGGTTTCCACCAGGGCGTCAAGATCGATATCGTTGCCTTCCCGCTGTCTGCGGACAAAGCGTTCGTTGGTCCGCATCAGTTCAAACTGGTGACGCAGCCGTCGAATCTGGCTTTTGTATTGCTGCAGTGTCTGTTCGATGAACGAGGAATGCACGGCCGGAATTTCTTTTTCGGTAACCACGCACCATTGTTTACGAAACCCCTTGCGGCGATAATCCCACTCGTCATAAACCTCCGGCGCCACTATTCCCTGTTCCTCGGCGTCGGCGGGAACGGAAAGCAGGGAGGGATTGAATGCCTGCCCCGCCTTGCCCGCCGCACTGGTGACATAGTCTTCGGGGAGGGCGCCGAGATCCTGCCGGATCTGTTCGGCCATTTTGATGAGCTCCTCGGTAAGGGGAATTTCCTGGTTATTGATCCGCACCGAAGTCATCGGACGAGGGGTTTGCTCGGCCTGGTTCTCGGTGGTGACCACCAGGGCAAGATCCTGTTGCTGCTGTTCCGCGACCGCATTGCGGTTGTCTTCCTCGGTGGCGGCGGTCGGTTTGGACGCCTGCTGCTGAAGATGAACGGCCAAGGTTTTGATGAACTGCAATTCCCGCTCCTGACGCCGCTTCATCCCGATATTGCGGATCTCATCCAGACGCAGGGTTCCCTGAAAAACAAACGGCTGGGTGTCGGCAAGATCCTCCTCCTTTAGCAGCGGCAGCAGTTCGCGGACCGCGTCGAGACTCACCCGGTTGTCGGCTCCCTTGTCCCGACAGCCTTGCAGCAGTTCCAGGGCCCGTTGACCCGCAGCTGAGCCCTCGAGTGCGGACCACTGGTTGCGCAGCAATCCCTGCTGCAATCGATCAAGCAGATTGCAGGTAGCCGCCGTATCCCCGGAAAGCGGCAATCGCGGCAAAAGCGCTGCTGCCTCGCGCATCAGACCGGGAAGCTCAACCTGCAGATACGACAGCACCCGTGTGGTTTCAAAAAAATGATAGAGATTGCGCGCGGTCGCCGGGTTGGGGCAAGCCGAGAAGAAATATTCCAGTGGATGCCGGAGCCCTTCGGGATCGAACGGAAATTGAGGGGGAGCAAAGGTGCCGGCTTGAAGGGATGCCCATTGAAAGGACACCATCAGTTTGTAGAGCAGAAAATTTTCTTCGTTGGTGGTGAAAAACGCAATCTCGCTGGGGAGATAGATGCTTTCCGTGTCCGTGGAGGCGCCATTGGAGGAAACCAGCGGCATCTCCCTGCCGGCAAGCCCGTTGACGTAGGGCTGCAATCTGGAGCGGACTTCAGCCAGACGTACCCCGCCCTGACCTCGCAGATGGCGAACAAAATGATGTTCCACGTCGGCCATGAACAATTGCGCTCCGTGTAACCCCCCGGTTTCATAGCGATCGAGGAGCGAATGCACCCAAAGCGACAGGTCATCCACCGCCAGGGTGCAGAGCGCCGGCCCCGCCGCGGCAAGATAGGAAAAACACAGCGAATGGGAAACGGGCCAAATTGCCGGAATCTGGGCAAAAATATCGTCGATATCCGCCGCTTCCGCCGAGACCAGCGCGGCTAGGGCCTCCTCCACATCCCATTCGTTGGGCAGACTGGGAAACACCATTTCGTAAAACTTGGTTTTTAATGTTTCCAGGTCCATGGCATCTCAGAAGAGCGAACTGATCATTTCATCAAGGGCGGCCAGAAGTTCGCGGTCGTCGGTGAGGGCTTCACTGATCGCCGCCCGGCAGGCCGTGTGTACCGGGATGCCGCGGCCGATCAGTTTGCCGGTCTGGATGAGCAGACGGGTTGACGCGCCTTCAGCCAGGCCGGAATCCTTCAGGGTGCGGGTCATTGCCGCCAGTTTGACCAGCGACCGGGCGATTTCAATCCCCAAGCCCCCTTCCCTGCGGACGATTTCGATCTCTTTTTCCGGTGCCGGATAGTCAAAGGACAGGGCGATAAAGCGCTGCCGCGTCGAGGTTTTCAGATCCTTGAGGATACTCTGGTATCCGGGATTATAGGAAACCGCCAGCATGAACTCCGGCGGCGCGGTCAGCAGTTCCCCTCTTTTTTCGATGGGGAGCTCGCGGCGGTCGTCGGCCAAGGGATGAATAACAACGGTGGTGTCCTTCCGCGCCTCGACAATCTCATCAAGATAACAGATGGCCCCGGCCCGGACCGCCATGGTCAGGGGGCCGTCGGTCCAGACCGCCTCGCCGGAGCGGATCAGATACCGTCCGACCAGATCGCTGGTGGAAAGATCGTCGTGACAGGACACGGTGACCAGCGGTCGCTGCAGGCGCCAGGCCAGATATTGCATGAACCGGGTTTTGCCGCATCCCGTGGGCCCCTTGAGCAACAGGGGCGCCCCCACCCGATACGCGGCCTCGGCAATGGCCAACTCGCCGCCGGTCTGTAAATAGTAGGGTTCTTCTTCGATTCGGTGCTCGTCTATTCGCAGTTGTCGTCCCAGCATAATCCTCTCCATTTTGTTCTCTTTCAAACACTAATAAGAATGGGTCCCGCGGTTGACAAGCCACGCTTTTCCAGGCGATTTCATTTGGTTATTGCACAAAGAAGAGGGCATGATTACACTGGTTTCTGTTGAAATCGGGACGCGTGCTCCCGGACATGCTCCCCCATCGCCCCTTACCCGAATCTGCTCCCATGTGTATAGACCTGCATACCCATTCCATCTACTCAGACGGCATATCGACCCCGGCGGAACTGATCGAGATGGCTGTGAGCAACGGTCTGCAAGCCTTGGCCCTCACCGATCACGATACGGTCGAGGGCGTGGGCGAAATCCAGCAGTTGGGCCGGCAGTTCGACATCACCATCATGACCGGGGTGGAAATCAGCACCACCTTGCGGCAATATACCCTCCATATCCTCGGCTACGGCATCGATCCCACCGATCCGGCCCTGCATCAATGGCTGCAGCCGCTGCAGGCGGGCCGGGAAAAACGCAACAAAGCCATCCTGGGAAAACTGCAAGGTCTCGGGATTGAGATCACGGCGGAAGAGATCAGAAAAATTTCGCACTGCGGCCAGACCGGCAGGCCGCATATCGCCAGACTGCTGGTGGAGAAAGGAGTGGTAGAAAGTTTCGATGCCGCCTTTCGCCAATTTCTCGGGCGCAACCAGCCCGCCTGGGAAAGCCGTTTCAGCTATTCCGCCGCGGAAACCATTGATATGATCCATCAATTCGGCGGGTTAGCAGTCCTGGCCCATCCCGGCCAGCTGGACCCTGAAATGCGGGTTCAACCGCTTTTGATTAAGGAGTTGACCCTGCGGGGACTCGACGGCCTTGAGCTCTATTATCCGACCCATACCCGTAAGACCCAGAAGAAACTCAAGGCCCTGGCCGTTGAAAACAACCTGATCGTCACCGGCGGCAGCGATTTTCACGGCACCCCCCGGCCGGCTCACCGGCTCGCCGGCAAGGCGCAGACCTTTTGCCCGCCCTATTCGATCATTAATGCCATCCTGGCCCGTCAATCCGGGCGAAAACGGTAACCTCCTCATTTTTACGGAAAGAAGCCGCCATGCACACCATTCTCATCGTCGATGACGAACCCAACTATCAGATTGTGTTATCGGAACTGCTGAAGGACGAAGGGTATGAAGTCTTCACCGCCGACAGCGGTCTGGCGGGCCTGCCCATTGTCTACAGCACCGACCTTGACCTTGTCCTTTCCGATATGAAGATGCCGGGTATGGACGGCATTCAATTTTTGGCCAAGATCAAGGAGTTCAACAAGGAGCTGCCGGTGATCCTGATCACCGCCTACGCTGAGGTGGAAAAGGCGGTCGAGGCCATGCGGCTGGGCGCCTTCACCTATCTGGCCAAACCCTTTTCCAACCAGCAGCTGATCGCCAGTACCCGCAAGGCGATCGAGCATTACGGCCTGATCCGGGAAATCAGGCGGTTGCGCGATGAAGCCACGCCGCGATCCGGGTTTGGCGGCATGATCGGCAAGAGCCCCTCGATGCGGTCGGTCTACCAGCTGATCGAAAAGGTGGCGCCCACCCCTTCCTCGGTGCTGATCACCGGCGAGTCGGGGACGGGCAAGGAACTGGTTGCCCGGGCCATTCACAATCTCAGCCCCCGCAAGGATGCCCCCTTTATTTCGGTGAATTGTGCCGCGCTCTCCGAACACCTGCTGGAAAGCGAACTCTTTGGTCACGAAAAAGGGGCCTTCACCGATGCCGTGGCCATGCGCAAGGGCAGGTTTGAGCTGGCCGATACCGGCACCCTCTTTCTCGACGAGATCGGCGAGATGCCTCCCCAGCTCCAGGCCAAACTATTGCGGGTCCTGCAGGAAAAAAGTTTCGAGCGGGTCGGCGGCAATATCACCCAGCATGTCGATGTCCGCATCCTCGCCGCCACCAACAAGGACCTCAAGGATGAGGTCGATAAGAACCATTTCCGGGAAGACCTCTATTACCGGCTCAATGTCATTCATATCCACCTCTCACCCCTGCGGGAGCGGTTCGACGACATCCCGGCCCTGGTCACTCATTTCATCGAAAAAAACAGCAAAAATTTAGGAAAAAACCTGGATGTCTCCCCGGAGGCGCTGCGGCTGCTCGTCAGCCTGCCGTGGGAAGGGAATGTGCGGGAACTGGAGAACACCATCGAACGCGCCGCCATCCTCTGCAACGGCGATAAGATTGAACCCGAGGATGTGCAGCCGGATTCGAGCGAACTGAGCACTGCCCATGAGTGGAGCAAAGGGCTTGAACTCAATCAGTTCATTCCGGAGAACTTGAGCCTGGCCGATGTGTTGAACGGCATCGAGGAAAAACTGGTGCGCAAGGCCCTGGATGATGCCGGCAATGTCCAGGCCAGAGCGGCGGAACAGCTGGGAATCACCAAAAGCCTCCTTCAGTACAAGATGAAAAAATACAACCTGCAACGGCGCAAACGGTGAACCGGACCGCACCTGCCCCTGTGCGGTTCCAGGCGCGGCCACGCATAATCCTCACAACCGTTAGCAGTGTTTACAGACCTTTTCCGGGAGCGGCACATCGACACTGGCCCCGCCCCAGTTGAGTTTACTGCGGAGAATGTTGAAATAACTTTTCCACGGCGAGCTGACGATCAAGAGCGGATAAACCGCCTTTTTCACCAGGAGATAATCGTTTTCGGTAATGGTCCACTGCAGCACCCCGTCGACAATGACCTTGACCTGACCGGCCGGCGCCAGCAACTGGGCGGTGATTTTGCTCTCAGCCCCGAGCAGTACCGGCCTTGACTCCAGCATGAACGGGCAGATGGGCGTCACCACGATGGCATCGAGTTCGGCATGGACCACCGGACCGCCCGCGGACAGGTTGTAGGCGGTGGAACCGGTGGGAGTCGCCATGATCAGCCCATCGGCCCGATAGGTGGTCACATATTCCTTGTCCGCCCAGCACCGGAGCCGGATCATCGCTTCAGTGCTTTTCTTGACGATCACCACCTCGTTGAGGGCGCGGATCGATTCGCTCTTCTCGCCGGTGGCGCCGCTGACATAGGCGGCGGAAAGCATGATCCGTTTTTCCATGCGCACGTCCTCGGTGAGCAGGGTTGCCAAGGCTTTATACATCTCGTCCGCGGCAACCTCGGTCAAGAAACCGAGATTGCCGAGATTGACGCCCAGCACGGGCAGCTGGAGCGTGCTGGCCTCGTCGGCCACATGGAGCAAGGTGCCGTCGCCGCCGAGCACGATCAGAACATCCATCTCCGGCGCAATTTGGTTGAGCTCCGCTCGAATCCCACGCTCGGCAAACCAGGCGACCACCTCCCTCCCCCTCTGCGTAACCTCCTCGCTTCCGGGGCGGGTGATGATGCCCGCATATCCCACCTTCATGCCCCCAGCTCCTTGGAACGCAGGGTCGCGGCCTCGACGGCTCCCATGACCACGCCGCGAAAGGCGCCGTTTTCCAGGACCTGCAGCCCGGCAATGGTCGTGCCCCCGGGTGAGGTCACCTTGCCCTTGAGGACCGCTGGGGGTTCTCCGGTTTGCAGCGCAAGTTGGGCGGATCCGCATACGGTCTGCAGGACCAGCTGCTCGGCGATCGGCCGGGGCAGACCGGCGAGCACGCCCCCGTCGATCAGGGCTTCAATAAAGGTGAAGACATAACCCGGGCCGCTGCCGCTCAAACCGGTCACCGCATCCAGCAGGTTCTCGGTCACTTCAACGCAGGTTCCCACTGCCGAGAAAATCGCGGTGGCGACCTCCCGGTCTTCGGTCGTGGCCTGCGGGTTGGGGCTGAATGCCGATGCGGCGGCGAGCACCAGGGCCGGGGTGTTGGGCATCACGCGGATCAGGCGAACAGATTTCGCAAGATATTCGGCCAGGACCTGTAACGGGATGCCCGCCATGATGGAAATGACAAGATGTTCGGAGGTTATGAACGATCGATAGGTATTGAGCACCTGTTTCGCCACCTGCGGCTTGATGGCCACGACGAGTACGCGGCAGGCCCGGCACAAAGATTCGGCGCTCTGGGTGCAGGTTACGCCATATTCGTTCTGCAAATATTCGCAACGGGATGCATTGGGTTCCGCGATCATAATGTTTTCCCTGGCGGTCAGGCCCGCTGCCAGGATGCCGCGCACCAGGGCCTCGGCCATCTGACCGCCGCCGACAAAACCAACCGTACCAATCGATAGGGCCATATTTCTCCTTCCATCATTGCAAAATTTATAAAAAAGGGGGGCAAGCAGGCCATCAATATACGCATCTTGCCCACCCTCGACAACTCCTGTTCTCCTTGCACTCCGTTCAAGGCAAAAAAAAACCGCCGACTTAAGCCGGCGGTTTCAATCTTCCCGCAACCCTTGCAATCAATATTGGGGGGATTGACGAAGCAGTGTTTTTTTTAAAATTCCAGGGTTGTCAGGCAGTCCTCACCTGGACAGGACTCAAACGAGATGGGGGCTTCAGGCTGCACATGCCGGACGGGGAACCGCACCCGCCGGTGCAAAAAAGGGAGCGAAACGATTGCCGGCGGATTGGGTTGAATGCACCACCTGGCGGAAAAAAGAATCGCCTTTTTTCTGAAAGGAAACATATTCCCAGCACTCCGGATTTTTGGCAATGGTCTGCATCAGACCGAGATGCAGACTGTGGCCGGAACAATCCGCAATAACATGGCCCAAAACAGGAGAACCCAGCAAAGCGATGTCACCGATCACATCGAGCACCTTGTGCCGGATGAATTCGTCGTCAAAACGCAACCCGTCCTCATTGAGGATGGAACGGCGGTCCCAGTGTATGGCAATGACATTGTTGAGGTTGCCGCCCAGGGCCAGTCCATTTTTCCAGAGATATTCCACCTGCTCGACAAACCCGAAGGTGCGGGCCGTGGCTATTTCGCTGCAAAAACGGTCTTTTGTCACCTCGACCGTATATTTTTGTTCGCTGATCAGGGCATCGTCAAAATGGATACGACCGGTCACCTTGAAGCCGTCATAGGGTTCGATCCGGATGGATTTTTCACCAACGGAATGGCTCAGCGGCCGGGTTATCCGCAGAATCTTGCGCAAGGCCTGCTGCCGCTGCCGTCCGCCGTTTTTCAGCAGATGGATGAATGGACCGGCGCTCCCGTCCATGATCGGAACTTCGTGGGAATCAAGGTCCACCAGGGCATTGTCGATTCCGGACCCGGAG
>Ga0074197_1000839_pt1 | contig 32363 bp, 29 predicted proteins | sample EPASupsiteSAE305_FD_64526 | JGI IMG/M metagenome (GOLD analysis project Ga0074197, IMG submission 64526) | Bioremediated contaminated groundwater microbial communities from EPA Superfund site, New Mexico - SAE3-05 reassembly with SPADES | ecosystem: Environmental > Aquatic > Deep subsurface >...
AAGCGCGAAGGCCGCTCGCCGCCATGAGCCTGGGCCCAGTCCTCCTCATTTTCCATATAATAGGCCCGCCCCAGCCCGCAGGTTATGACGCCGAACTCTTTCGATCCCAGCTCCAGCCGGCTCGCGGCATCCGCGTCCGCCCTGAACGCAGCCTGTTTCGCAAGAAGGCCGGCCCACTGTTTTCGCGCCATCGCCGGCATCAGCGTCCATGCGTAGGCATCGGTTGTTTTTCCCAAGTCTGTCGCTGGTTTGGCCGGTGCGGTTGTCACAGACGCACGAGCGTGCGCCAGCCTCGTGGTTATCCGCACGAGCACCGGAACCTCGTGCGCTTCCGAATAATCGAATGCGAACCGCGTCATGTCGTAGGCTTCCTGCTGATTCGAAGGCTCGAAACAGGGCATGCGCGCAAAATCCGCCAGAAGTCGCGAATCCTGTTCATTCTGGCTCGAATGCATGCTCGGATCATCGGCCACTACCGCCACGAGCCCACCGTGTATCCGCACGAGCGCCGAATTCACAAAGGGATCCATCGCTACATTGAGTCCCACATGCTTCATCGACACCATTGTGCGCTTCCCGACAAAAGAGACGCCGAGCGCCGACTCGTAGGCAGTTTTTTCGTTCGAGCACCACTGGGCTACCCTTGTGATCCCATCAGGAGCCCGCGCTACAGAACTGCCAGCGCCTTTCGCTTCTCCAATGTGCTCCTGCAGGTACTCCATGATTTCGGTCGAGGGCGTCCCCGGGTACGCAAAAGCCCCCGCCACTCCCGCATCGAGCGCAGCCTGCGCGACCGCTTCGTCGCCCGAAAAAACCATCTGTGCCATGCCATCACTCCTTCAAAAAAATGGCGCGGGTAAAACCCGCGCCGAGAATCCGCGATTTCAATCAAAGTAGAGCTCGTACTCCTGTGGCACAGGCGCGTTGTACACGTAGGAAGCCTCTTTTCCCTTGCGCTCAGTCCACGTTTCGATCAATTCGGCGGAGAATACCGGCGCGAGATAATCATTGTCTTTCTTGAGCCCGCCCAGCACATGAAGAAGGCCCACGGGGAATATGTGTTTTTTGTGGTGTATTTCTTTTGCAAAGCCGAGAGCGACAGGATCGAGCTCATTCTTTATACCGTCGAGACCAGCGAGCAACATCGCCGCGAGAAAATAATACACATTCGCCGTGGCATCGCCCGTCCGGAACTCGATGCGCGCCTCCTTCACGCCGAGATACCCGGGAATCCGTACCGCCGCAGCCCTCGACCCCTGCGCGAATGTCGCGCTGACCGGGGCCTCGTAGCCGGGCACGAGCCGGCGGTATGAATTCGTGGAAGGATTCGAAAAAGCCAGGAGAGAACCTGTCAGCGCGTGGCTCAGGAGCCCGGCGGTATACGCGAGCCCTTTCTTTGAGAGCCCGTGCAACCCATCGCCGGGAAAAATTGAGGCGCCATCTTTCACAATAAACTGATGCACATGCATGCCGCTTCCTGCCACACCGTACATCGGTTTGGGCATGAAAGTGACCTTTAGTCCAAGCTCATCTGCCTCGTTGCGCAGAATCCATTTTGCGAGCGAAACCGAATCCGCGGCCTTTGTCATCGAGACAAAATCGAGCTCGATTTCGAGCTGCGCCGCGCCTACCTCGTGGTGATGATATTTCACGGGAATACCGACATCGATCATCGTTTTCACCGCGCGGTTGCGCAGAAGCTGATACCGGTCCTCGGGCGCCATGCGGTGGTATCCCTGCGACATGCCGACACGCGGCGTGTCACTGTACTCATCCCCAATGCCTTCGGAACTCTCGACAAAGTAATACGAATGATGCGACGTGGTTGAATAGCGCACATCTTCGAAAACATAGAATTCCAGCTCCACCAGCATCCTGACATCCTCGCCGACGCCGGAATCGCGGAGCGTCTGATGCGCAGCCCGTATCACTGTGCGCGGGTATTGCTCAAAAAACTGACCCGCCGTCGTGCGCACATCGCAGAAAACATGAAGAATGTTGAAGCCGTCTTTCTGCTCGACAAACCCCGTCTCCATGTCGGGCACCGCGACCATATCCGATGCGTGCACCTTCGCATACCCAAAATTCGAGGCATCGAAGCCGATACCCTTCTTGAGCACCGCCTCGCTCGCATACGAAGAGGGCAGGCTGACCGCCCTCATTCGCCCGTCTATATCGATCACGATGAACGAAACATAATCGATGCCGGCAAAATCGCCGTTCCATTCGGATAATTTCATATCGTACCCCTCGAAAGGAAGCGAACGCTGATAGTGCCCCGCTGTCCGGCGTTCAATTATTATAACCCTAATTTTTCCATCGAGCAAGTTATGAAACGCTGGTATCAAAATTTGAAACGGTACTTTTTGGTGCTATATTAAGAAGTGCTCGCTTGAATATGTGCGAACCTGTTCATATAATGAAAATTGATAATATATTCACATATTTCTTTTGATATAATATGTCTTTGTTAAGTTATGGTATAAAGAGTATCCATATTGGATGGAGAAGCACACTATGGCAGAATCATACGGCAAGAAGAAACTGACTCGCACTGTCCTGAGCGAACAGATCAAAGAGCAGCTTATGGAAGATATTTTCCATAGGAAATATAAGGCAGGAGATAGAATTGTCGAAAGCGCCCTTGCCAGAGAGCTGGGTGTCAGTCAGGCCTCTGTAAGAGAGGCCTTGAGGAGCCTTATTGCAATGGGGTTTCTGGAAAATGAGCCTTTTAAGGGGATTACAGTTCGTTCTTTTACCGCGCAAGATTTAATGGAAGTAATTACTGTAAGAATCGCCCTTGAGACGCTTGCTGGGCAGCTTGCCATCAAGTGCATTACTGATGAAGAAATTGCCGAGCTCGAAAATATAACCAGTGAAATGATCGCCGCATCGAAAGAAGGTGATACGCAGAGGCGTATTCATCTCAATATCGCTTTCCATGAAAAATTCGTTCAGACATCTGGAAATAAGCTTCTTGTTCAGCTTTATAATTATATGCGTTTTGGTAATTGGTCGCTTCTTACAGGAAATTTATCAGAAATGGACCCAATTCAAATCTCCACGCGCCACAAGATACTTATAGATGCGCTTAAGTCTAGGGATCCAGACAAAGTCGCAAAGGCACTTCGAGAGCATATCGAGAGTACAAGCAAGCCTTTGAGCGACATGCTTATAAAAGAAGGGGCCGGCGTAGATAAATCCTGATGATATACTAAAAAAGTGGTGATAAGTCATTGTAAGTTAAAGAACAATGGTGATCGAGAAAGAAAATAACTCCAAGGCACGAATAGGCAATACTTTCCTTGAGACATAGTTTAACAGCCCCCGATTGTTTCCAGCATTGTTGCGAACATTCTTTGCTGCTTCTTACGGATAAAAAGATATCAGATATTGAAAAAATTTCCTTGACAAATGAAAAATTCGGATCGATAATCGCTAATCGATAGTGCTATTGAAGAATAATATTCTTCAATTAAGGAGGTATCATGGACAGAAATCAAGTCTTGGCGCGGTTCTTTGGCGACAAAGAGTTCCCGGTTGAATGGGTAGATGAAGAAGAGAAAAAGCTTTTTTGGTGGTTCGACGATAACCATTGCCCAAATCCAGTGTCACCAATGTATTTCAGCCTTGATGGATGGTGGGGTCCAACATGCGAGTACATGTATCGTAGATTCGACATGCCAATGGGTGTCAAATGGCCTGCCAAACGGATCAATGGCTATGTCTACACTGCCATTGTGCCACGCAGTGAAGAGGAGGAAGCTGCTACTGGGTCATATTATTCGTGGGTAATGCCTACATATGCGAAAAACTTCCTAAGCTGGTGGAAAGACCGTTATGTGCCTGAAGTAAAGAACAACTTTGCATATATCGACAATTTTGATGCTGAACATGCCACACTTCCCGAGCTCATGGTTCATCTCGAAGAGATGATTGATATTCAGGAAAGACACTTCCGTCTGCATTGGATCCTTAATTACGCTCAATTCCAGGTTTCGACAGACTTTGGCGCTCTTGTCAAAGAACTTTTCGGTGATGTGCCTTCTGACCTTCTGGGCAAAGTAAATATTTCCAGAGCGGACAGAAACTGGGATGGCCTGCGTGAGCTTTGGAAACTTAAAGAAAAAGTGAAATCCAGCGAGGAGTTAAGCGAAGCTTTCAAGAGCGGAACGAATGGAGCAGAAATTCGCGTTCTGCTGCAAAAGACCAAGGCAGGAAGTGAATTCCTCAAAGATGTTCAGGCATATGCAAATGAGTTCGGATATAAGTCTATTTATACCCATGAATACAGATTCAAGCTATGGGTTGAGGACAACACGCCGGTTATTGAGCAGATAAAGAATTATTTTGACACCAATTATGACTACAATAAAGCCTACAATTCGTGTATCAAAGAACAGGATGACGCTATCGCTGAACTCCGCAAACGTCTGGCTTCCAAATCTCAGGCAGACAAGGACCGCTTCGAACAGGCCCTTGATCTCAATCTGAGGATGATGCCCTTGACCCCGGACCATCACTTCTATTTCGATCAGTCTACGTATGCACGGATGCGAATTGTACTGCTCAGGGTCGCACGGAAGATGGTAAAAGAAGGAATTCTGGATGATCCAGAAGACATCATGTATCTGGAATATGAGCAACTCAGGCGTTATATCGCGAATCCGAAGACCTATGACGGTCGCGGACTCATTAAAAAAGCCAAGGCCGAAATGGAAAAGGCCAGCAAGATCGCACCTCGTCCATGGGTTGGCACAGTGACCAACTGGGGCATGTATATGGAACCCTACCACATGCTTTGGGGCTATCCGGAACGATTTGAGAAGGGTTCTGGCCAGGGAATAAAGGGAGAAGTAAAAGGCCTTGCTGCATCTCCTGGCATCGCCGAAGGTGTGGCACACGTTGTACATAGCCCTGCTGAATTCGATTCGGTCAAGAAGGGGGAGATCCTTGTCTGCGTTATGACCAATCCCGCATGGGTTGTTGTGTTCAGCAAGATTGCCGGCATCGTCACTGATGCAGGCGGCGTGCTCTCCCATTCGGCGATTACTGCTCGCGAGTTCATGATTCCAGGTGTTGTCGGCACAAGCAATGCGACAAAGGAAATCAAGACGGGCGACAAGGTGCGCGTGGACGGCAGCACTGGTGTGGTAGAAATTCTTTGAAGCAGTAGAAATTTTGAGCTGTTGCAGATTTTGAACTGGAACAGCTCATTATTGTGAAGAGAAAGGAATACATAAGGAGGCGTGTCATGGCGGAAGTCAAGACAAAGGAGACAATTCCGTTCTGGTTGGCAGTAGGTATTACAGCGATCGTGTTTCTGCCTTTGACGATGTTCTTGGGGAAATTCAATATTCCCTTATGGGTATCGTTTATTGTGTGGGCTGAGTTCTTTAATTTTGGCGGTACAGTGAAAAAAGCAGGCAAATATATTCTTTTGGCCTTTCCTGCTGGCGCAGCAATCTGCGCATTGGGTTTCATTGTTTCATTTTCCCTATCGGCTGGTATTCCTGGATTGGCTGGGCCGAACGGATCTGGCATGTGGGGAATGTGGGTAGGTTTCGGTGTTGCAGTGTGCGTTCTTGTTTACATCATGAAATTCTCCAAGATTTTCGCCGATGGATCGCTCGCCTATTTCAATGGCATGACAATGATGATTGCAGTTCTCTTTACAAACTCTTATCCGCAGAGCGCTAATGCAGCAATTCAGGTCAATACTATCATTGCCTGCCTTTGGACGATTCTCTCGGGGTACTTTGGCCTTTTCCTGGGCTGGTTCAACATGGCTATCACATTCCCCAAGAAAGTGAGCGAATAAATAATTATTTCAGAATTTTCCCAAGCAGCCCTGAGGCCATTCAAGACATTGAATGGCCTCCCTTTTAATCCTTCCAGCCTTCGTAAAAGGCAAGTTCTGCCAAGACCGACTTCGAAACTTCATGATAGGAAGGTTCTTTGAGCGCCTCTGCCATTTTTCTCGCTGCATCAGTATAGAGTTCGATGTGGCTTGCTTCTTCTATGCCTTCTGCAAGGCCACGCAATGTATCGAAATTTTTATAGCCGATTGATCCATACTCGGCATATACTTTAATGACTTGCAGCAGTCCCACCCATCCAAATTTATCAATCTGGTCAGCATCGCAGAGCACTTTTTCTTCGGGGGTGGAAGGCTCATATGCCGTGTAACCAGGATATTTGCCCTTGTGTTTGAGAATGATGTCAGAAATCTTCTTCCGTTCTGCTTCACTCCATTCGGTTAAATAGGAATGACAAGCTGAGGCGCCATATTCGTTATGCTTTTTCGGTTCTGAAGGATTCGTAACGAAGCCAATATCGTGCAAGAGCGCTGCAGGGATTACAAGGCGCAGGTTTGCGTTTTCTTCAGTACCCAGCACAACTGCATTGAGCGTGACTCTCATGATATGTTCCCAGTTATGGCTGATCTTCAGTTCACTGTACATTGTCTTCATTGCAGAATAGAGCCTCCCAAGTCGTGGCTCCGTAAGTAAATCATTCAATATGCGATAGGCCTTGTCGTTATCCATTGGTATATCCTTAACGTACGGTTTCAAGGCGTCTCCATCCAGTTTCCGTAAATTGAGAAAGCGTTCGCTGCGTGACACCAAAACCTATAAATTCTTCTGGCGAAAGGCCATCCGGCTCATACGCCCGCACAAATTCTTTTATTGTGTAAAGACGTTCCAGAACCTGCGACTCAATCGGCACTGGATATTTTTCTTCTTTTGGTGCCTCATTTTCCATTAATGGCTTCTGATATTTTGGATGAATTGAAAGAATGATGTCTGCTCCCGCCAGCTCTGTCGCATGGTAGGTGCCCCGCAGCGCGGCTACAAGTATTTTTGCGTCATATTTTCTTTCCTTAAATAAAGCATAAGCTCTTTTCGCGATTGCAAGGCCCGCCTTTCGAATATCATCAGGAGAAGCCTTCGATTGATTGTCAGCTGATACTTCCGTGAGGTAGTCGTCAATGCGCCCAATCATAAGCACTGCGTTGCAAGGCGCGGACTTCTTGCCATTTGCAAGCGCTCTTTGAACTCCTCGCGCGTGGGCTTCTGCAACCGCCAGCATTTGAGCAACAGTAAAGCTCACCGTTCCTGTTACAGCGATGCCTTCGGCTGCGAGTTCTTCGAGCACATCCAAGCCAGCGCTTGTCGCAGGAAGTTTGACGGAGATGTTCGGCGCCCAAGCTGAAAAACGGCGCCCCATGGCAAGCATGTCTTCGCGGCTGCCTGCTTTGGCCGGATCGACTTGTGCACAGATATAGCCAAGTTTTCCAGAGGTATGAGCAAAAAGAGGGCTGAGTACTTGGGCGCCTTGAGTGGCTACAAGTCGAGTCAGCTCTTGCGCCTTGGCCGAGGGATCGGTAGCAGATTTTATTATTTCTTCAATCTGTGTCTGCCATTCTTCTGGTTTTGCAGAAATGGCGGTGGCACTGAGGGGAGGGTTTGTGGTAATTCCTACTGCCCCATGCTGAAGCGCAAGCTTTATTTCGGATGGTGTCCCTGAATCGCACCACCAGTTGGTTACGGTAGATTCGCTAAGCCATTGCAGATAGCTTTGAAGTGGCATGTATACCTCCAACATTAAAATCGATTATCGATAGTATTGTAAAACAGTAACTCCAGCTAGTCAATCAAGCCCAAACCAAACATTCTTGTCTTTAAGCAAGGCCAACCTGGCGACCACAAACTCAATCTGTCGCATGCAAGTGGTTTTCCATATGCCGCTTGCAATGAATTTTTCGTGCTCTGCCGGAATCGATATTTGATAAGGAATCAGAACCCCGCATTGATCGGAAGAAAACTGCTTTTGGAATTCTTCAAGTAGTTTCTGAATGGTGGCGCGCGCCAACTTTTTTGCATCCTGCTGGTCTCTCAGCAAGTGCCCAGCAAGTTCTCCTACTGCCAAGGCAGCACCTGTGATTGCACCACACATGCCCCCCGAATACGCGATGCCTCCATTCAATACCATCGCAGGTGAAGAGTCTTCCGGCGAAGGGAGCCCGAAAATAGTTTTAAGTGCGATATAGGTTGATTCTGCACATCCATATCGATTGTCGTCGCGCAGAAAATATCTTCTGGCTACCATGATTGCTTGTTCCTGAAGCTCTATATGCGTCATATTCATAATGGCTTAATGATATCATGGTTTGAAAAATCGAAAAACCTCTATATTTGTCGAAAATAATTTTGCTTGACAATTGAGTTGCCTGATGGTACGATGAGCCTATCGATAATCGATAATATGTGCTTGACATCCAATTGATAAGGGGATAGCGATGAAAATCGTTCATGAATCACAAGTACCAGAAATTCAAGTGCCTGGCCGCTATCTACGATGGATCGCTGATGCAAAAAGCCTGCAGCCGGAATTTCTCACCTCATGTGTCATGCGGGTATCTGCTGGTGAAACAGTAAAGCCGGCCCATGCGCACCCGGATGGCGAAGAGCTCATCTATGTGATTTCCGGAGAAGGCAAGGTCTATGTGGATGATGAAGTACAAGTACTTAAGCCGGGAACAGCGGTGCTATTTCAAAAGAATAGTATTCATATGGTGAGGAATAGCGGCACTGAAGAAATGAAAGTCATCTGTTTTTTTGCGCCGCCTGCGAGCCTCGACACCTATGAATTTCATCCTGAGGTTTCCTTCCCTGAAGGAATTTGAGCCTAAGAAGGAGAGGATAGGCATGAAAGAGAATCCGATCAGGAACTTCCATATTGATAAAACTAAAATAAACTTCATTGGGAAGGACCTTCAAAGACCGGAGTGCATCCTCGCTGAGCCTGATGGAGGCTTGTGGGCCGCTGATGCACATGGCGGCGTCATGCATATTAGGCCAGACGGGTCGCAAGAACTCATCACTCAGAAACGCTCAAGCGATTTTACTCAAAGTGCAAGCGACGTAGATAGATTCACAAAAGGAACACTTCCCAATGGACTTGCCTTTGCGGAAAATGGCGACATTTTGATTTCCAACTTCGGTACCGATTGTCTCGAAGTGATGAAAAGGACTGGAGAGACGAAAGTCCTTATGGATACCGTCGATGGAAAACCGATAGGCAAGGTCAATTTTGTACTGAGAGATTCTAAGAATCGGCTATGGATTACTGTTACGACGCGGGTCAAGAATTGGATAGATGCGCTCGTACCGGATCTCGACGATGGTTACATCATTCGTCTTGATGAACTCGGTCCTCATATCGTTGCGGACGGGTTTCATTTTACCAACGAGGTGCGCTTTGACAAAGATGAAGAGTTTTTCTATGTCGTGGAAACGACAGGGGGAAGAATCCTCCGCTTCCGCGTCGATGAAAAGGGCGAGCTGAGAAATCGCGAAATCTATGGGCCTTCGCATCTGGGAGCTGGTGCGTATCCGGACGGCATTGCATTCGATGCTTTCGGCAACCTGTGGGGCACCATGGTCTACTCCGACAAGCTTTTTGTAATCACGCCGGATGGAGAGTTTATTCTTTTGTTGGACGAGGGGGACCCTGAAAAGGTGCGGCGTCTCGATGAGGCCTTTTATCGTAAAGGAGTCACTTCCGACATTCTCTTTGAAACGGGTCAGGGGATTGCCCCATGGATGGCAAGTGTGACCTTTGGCGGCCCCGATTTGAGTACTGTTTACATCGGATCACTGAAAGAGACAAGGATTCCCTATTTTAAATCCCCCGTGCCAGGACTGCCAATGGTGCACTGGAAACACCAGAAATGAACTTGTCATGCAAGACATATTGAAGGAGTAGTGGTGTGGTTGAAAAAACGATGAAAGCGATCCGGCTCAATGCCCCGAATGATTTTGAGTATTGCGATATTCCGGTTCCAGAGCCAGGCAGCCACGATATTCTCGCCCGTGTCGAAACGGTGGCTATATGTGGAACAGACCCGCATATCTTTGCAGGAGAATTTCCAGGATTCTGGCCTAAATCTTTCCCCCTTATCCCAGGTCATGAGTGGGCGGGCACCATTGTGCAAGTGGGAGAAGTTGCGAAAAATCTTGGATGGAAAGAAGGAGAGAGGGTATGTGGCATCAGCCACGTTGGCTGTGGATATTGCTCGATGTGCATGCAGGGGCGTTATACCCTGTGTCTTAACTATGGTCATGAAGAAAAGGGCCATCGGCAGTATGGTCATTATTCACAGGGGGCCTATGCACAGTATATAGCGGCCTCGGTCAAAAGCATTGCGCGCATCCCTGACACGATGGGATTCGATGTCGCTGCATGCATGGACCCTTTTAGCATCGCGCTTCATGCTGTGATGCGCTCTGGCATGGAACCAGGCGATTCCGTGCTTGTGAATGGATCCGGGGCCCAGGGACTCATGAGCATCATGATTGTGCGGGCTATGGGAGCCGGCGCAATATTGACAAGCGGCAGCGGTTTCCGACTTCAGGTCGCTGAACGCCTGGGGGCGATTACCATCGATTATAGAAAAGAAAATGTAGTTGCGCGCACCAGGGAGCTTACCGGAGGTCTGGGGGCAAAGCGGGTCATTGAATGTTCGGGAACGCCGGAAGGCGTGCGCCAAGCATGTGAAGCGGTTGCCAAGGGCGGCACCATTTCTATGGTCAGTCTCCCCTCAAAGGATGTCGAGATTCCTATCCGGCGACTTGTGCTCGACGAGATCGATCTTAGGGGCAACAGGGCCAATCCTAACACCCTCGAACCCGCGATTGCCATGGTCCAGGAGAACAATATCGACCTCAGCAGCCTCATTACCCATGCTTTCCCTCTTTCAAAGTTTGCTGAGGCTTTCGACATATTTGTCCATAGAAAGGATAATTCCCTGAAAGTGGTGGTGAAACCGAATGACTGAGGCGACTATGGCACATGAACATGACGTGGGTTTTCTCGAATCTGTAGCTCATCAAATAAGAACACTAATTATTGACACTGCACATACGGCAGGAGCGGGGCATACCGGCGGATCGCTGTCGGAAGTTGAAATATTGACTGCGCTCTATTTTTCTTTCCTCAATGTTGATCCAGAATGCCCCGATTGGAACGAGAGAGATCGCTTTATTCTATCGAAGGGCCATGCATCTCTTGGATATTATGTGACGCTTGCGCTGAAGGGTTATTTTCCAACAGACAATCTGAAGACATTCGACAGAGAAGATTCTACGCTGCAAGCGCACCCCGATATGCATAAATGCAAGGGTGTGGATTATTCGACAGGTTCTCTTGGTCAAGGGTTGTCGATCGGAGTAGGCATTGCGCTTGGCGGATTGAAAAAGAATCAGCAATTCAAAACAGTCGTGCTTCTGGGCGATGGTGAATGTCAGGAAGGCCAGGTATGGGAAGCGGCTATGTTTGCTGGTTCCAAGCATATTCCAAAACTTATAGCGATAGTGGATTACAACAAGGTGCAGCTGTCGAACAAAGTTGATGAGAATCTCAGTCTGGAGCCTTTTGCGATCAAATGGGAAGCATTTGGCTGGAATGTACTTTCCGCAGATGGCCACAATATTGCAGACCTGCTTTCGGTGCTATCCCGAGCGAGTGCACTGTCAGCACGAGGACCAGTCGTCATCATAGCCAATACCATCAAAGGCAAGGGTGTGTCCTTCATGGAAGGCAAATATGAATGGCATGGCAAGGCGCCGAACGATCAAGAATATACTGCGGCCAAGAAAGAGCTCGGCAGCAAATAGGAGAACGCAATGGAACTAGGCGAGGAGATTGCCCAGAGGACGGCATTTGGGCAGGCGTTGGTCGAACTGGGTGCGGAAAAACCCAATATGCTTGTTCTGGATGCAGATGTAGGGCCATCGACACAGACTCATCTGTTCGGGCGTGCGTATCCTGATCGCTTTATAGAGGTAGGTATTGCTGAACAAAACATGGTCGGTATTGCCGCAGGTTTGTCCACACTGGGTTTTGTCCCATGGATATCGACTTTTGCCGTTTTTATGACAAAGCGGGCAGGCGATCAGATCAGGAACTCTATTGCTCACCCAAAGGCAAATGTAAAGATAAATGGTGCCTATGGGGGGCTTCCTACTGGTCGAGCCGGAGCAACGCATTCCGCCATTGAAGATTTGGCAGTCATGCGCGCAATGCCCAACATGATCATCATGGATCCTGCCGATCCGCGGGAAGCAGCGGTATGCGCACGATTGGCTATGGAAATAGAAGGTCCTGTATATTTGAGGACAGTGAGGTGTCCTGTCCCTGTCATTTTCCCTGAACATCACAAAGTGGAGATTGGCAAAGCCGTAAAACTCCATGAAGGGAAAGATGTTGCAATAATTTCGAGTGGCATGATGACGCCTCGCGCGCTCAAGGCGGCGGAGATTCTCGAAGGCCAGGGAGTCTCTGCGAGGCTCTTGCATATGCCGACTATTAAACCGATTGACATCGAGGCCATCTGCGATGCTGCAGAATCGATAGGTGCAATTGTCACTGTAGAAAATCATTCTATTATTGGTGGTCTGGGAGGAGCCGTTTGTGAGGTTGTCGCAGAATATGCGCCATGCCGGGTCAAACGATTGGGCTTCCCGGATGTCTTTCTCGAGAGTGGGGATGATGAAGTACTATTTAGTCGCTATAGCCTTGATATTGCTGGTATTGTATCTGTGGCAAAGGCTCTGGCAGAAGGAGGCAAGAAGAATAAATAGCGCTGCAGAGAGAAAGATATGTGATTCCTGTTCATTCTGTTGTGCACAGAAATGCACTGCGCTTCTTAATTTCTTTATTTATTTGACAACATAACATCGCAAGGAGGATGAATGATGTTCATTAGGACCTTCAAGGAACTGAAGAAAGATATGTGTGAAGAATGCGGCGGAAAGGCTTCTCATTTAGGCGAGCTTACCAGCCTCGGGCTGAACGTGCCGGCGGGTTATACAGTGCTTGGAAGCGCATATTACCATCACCTTGAGGCAAACGACCTTACGGAAAAAATTCGGGCCATCGTCGCCACCATCAATTTTGACACATATGAGGATCCTGAAAAAAAGTCACAATTGATCAGAGATCTGATTATAGCTGCTCCAATGCCGCCAGAAATCGAAAAGGAAATCGTTGAGTATTATAGTTTGCTGCCCGGCGAAAAAGATCCTTTCGTCGCAGTACGATCATCAGTTGCAATGAAGGATTCATCTATTTCTTCTTTCCCTGGCTTGATGGACACTTACCACTACATCAAAGGTGCAACACAGGTCGTTGAAAAAGTAAAAGAATGTTGGGCGTCAGTTTGGTCAACGAGAGCTGCGGTGACGCGGTACAACAAAAAACTGGATCACGAAAAGGCTGTTATTGCTCCGACTATCCAGCTCATGGTGAATTCAGAGGTGGCAGGTGTCGCATTCACCATGAACCCCATCACAAAAGCAAAAGATGAAATAATGATTGAATCGAATTGGGGCTTGGGGGAAACTGTTGTGTCCGGGAAAGCGACGAGCGATCTCTATATCATCGATAAACAAACATCGGAAGTAAAAAATCAAACTATTGCGAACAAGGAAGATTCGTACGTTCAGGCTGAAGGCGGCGGCGGGAAATGGATTAAGGTAGAGTCTTTCAAAGCCAAAGCTCCCACCCTTACACCAGAGATGGTGAAAGAGTTGTGCCGGGTCGCACACATCATCGAAGACCACTATGGCTATCCTCAGGATATCGAGTGGGCGTTTGAAAAAGGGCAGCTCTATATACTTCAGGCTCGCAAAGCCAGGGCGAGCGGTGAATGAACCCTGCAATATATCTATATGAGGAAAGAAAAACAGAAGGAGTGGGCGTATGAAAGTATTTTCTGAGGAAATGTTGAGCGGAGACGGAATGCTGCGCATCGATGTGGTAGGAGGCGAGGGGAGAGAACACGTTCTCGAAGAGATGACCTTTCTTAATTACCGGCTCGCTGATGTCAAGCTCAGGTCTGAAGTTAGAAAACAAAAACCGGACATTGTCTGGGATGTGGAAGCCTCAAAAAAAGCAATTCGCTATGACGGGGTACGGTTGACACTCGATGGGACTTGGGAACAAGGGGAACTGAATAAAATTGTCGTCAGCATGCTCGCTCTCGAGATGGAAAAAGTTGGACTTCATCCCTTTCATTCATCCTCTGTCCGTTACAGAGACAAGACAATACTCTTTCTCGGCGGGGAATCGAATCATGGCAAAAGCATGAGCCAAATTGAAGGATGCCGCCGGGGAGGCCTTCTCGTCTCTACCGAGACAACCGTTACCGACGATCGCGGCTGGGCAGTCATGGGCTCGAAGAATGTGTATTTACGCATGAGGGCAAAGGGTACTGAGCGTGCAGATCTTCCGAATCAGGATGAGGGCGTCTCGAAATTTTTCAGCGAGAATCCGCCATATATCAACTACAGCGACCCGACAAATATTGACTTAGTGATCATGCCGGGAATCGATGGCCATTTTGATACAAAAGTGGTCGAGATGAATCGTTTCGAAAGAGAATATCAGACATTCCATTCCCTTATGAATTACTTCGGGCTTAATCAGCTGCTTTCTCCTCCAGGGATCGTGATGCCCATCATCGATACCGACGCGCTTCGTGCCAAACGAGGCGATTTCTGCAGTCGATTTGCTGCGGATAGACCCTATTTTATGATTCGTGCCAAAACGCCCCAGCTTCTTTTCGATGAAATTGAAAAACTTATGTAACCGTCATAATGGCGAAGTTCTAGATGGAGGTATGCATTGGAACAGCTTACAAAAAATGTATTTGCAGAAACGAAATTGCGCGGCTGCAACCCGGGGTATGTGGTTACCTCGGATGGCGTAGTAGTGATCGATACACCCCAGCTGCCTACCTATGCGATCCGGATGAGGGAAGAGTGCGAAGCAAAAGGACATATCCGCTACATCATCAATACAGAGCACCATGTTGACCACATCTTTGGCAACTATTTCTTCAAATCCGCTGAGCACGTTATCTCTCATGAAGAGACCCAGAAACTCTTTATGGTCGTGTATCCCCAGATCAACCCTTATGAGTATGCCAAAGAGGCGATGCCGACTGACGATCCAGAGGGCATTCCTCTGTTTCCTGACGAGAAAACCTATTTTGCTGATCCAAAACGCCCGGATATTACCATAACACAGGATGCAACTATCATTGTAGGTGATCGTACCTTCAATCTGCTGCATACCCCGGGACATACGCCCGGTCAGCTCGCGGTCCATATCCCCGAAGAGAGAATTGCCTTTGTTGGCGATACGATATTCAATCACTGTCAGACTTGGCTCTATACTTCAAATCTGGAACAGTGGTTCCGTTCGCTCGACAGGCTACTCGATTTGGATGTGGATCTTCTCGTTCCTGGCCACGGACCGGTCTGTACCAAGCAAGAGATTTACGTTCAAAGATCGTTCCTTCTCGAGTGGATCACTGCCGTTGCGACTGCGGTAGCAAAGGGCTGGAGCAAAGAAGAATGCATCGCGAACATCAGTTTTCTTGATAGATTTCCTTGTGATATCGGACAGGAATACATGGGTCCCGAGGTTACGAGGAACAATGTCGCTGCACTCTATGATCAATTGACCGTAAGAATGCCGGTTACAGTAGAAAAGAGGTAGGCGGATGGCAATTGATCTCAATGTATACCGGGCCATGTTTGACTTAAAAGGAACCAACGCGCTTGTTGCGGGAGGGGCTGGTGGCATCGGAAGCGCAGTGTCAGCAGGACTGGCCGCCTTGGGTTGCAGAGTATTTCTTACCGCGCGGCATGAGCAAAAAGCAGAAGAAGTGGCTCAAGCAATACGGGAAGAGGGAGGCGAGGCAATCGGGCTCTCTCTTGATGTTAAAAGCATGGAAAATCTCGAGCGGTTTTCCGAAGACCTGCATAAAAAGGTCCCCAAGATTGATGTGTTCATCAACTGTGTGGGAACCCATATAGAAGCGCCAGCTGAAGAATATTCGGAAAAAGATTGGGATCATATTCTTTCAGTCAATCTAAAGACGGCTTTTTTCCTTTCACAGGAAATTGCAAAACATCAGATTGGAGCAGGTGGGGGCAAACATATTCATGTCACCTCGGTACGAGGCCAACTTGGGATATCGCGTGGATATATCAGCTATTGTGTCAGTCGGGGTGGCATGAACATGATGATCAAACAACTTGCGACAGAATGGGCTAAATATGGCATCACCGTGAACGGCATAGCACCGACATTTACAAAGACGTCTTTGGTAGCCCAGTATCTTGAGGACCCCGCATTCTATAAGCCTCTTGTTGCACGCATTCCGCTTGGCCGTGTATGTGAGCCAAGCGATATTGCAGGGCTGGCGATGTACCTTGCCTCTCATGCTTCAGATTTCATAACCGGACAGATAATGTATGTGGATGGAGGGCTTACGGCCACACAGTAAAGCTGCAATGGGAGGTTTTTTGTTGGGTGGCAAAAGATATAGTAAACTCAAACATCAGTATTTTTCGCTTTTATTTTGGCAATCAGACACAAAGAAAAGGAGAAGAGAAATATGTCTGAAATCAAGCAACTTCAGTACTGGGTAGACGGAGGATGGAAGACATCCACCACGACGAAATATATGGATTGCTACAACCCTTCAACAGGCGAAGTACTCGCAAGAGCGCCCCAGTGCACGGTGGAAGAAGTAGAGTCCACGATTGCCTCGGCGGTAAAGGCATATCCTGCGTGGTCCAATACTCCTCCAAACAAGCGGGTTCAGGTTTTGTTTCGAATGAAAGCCCTGCTCGACAAGCATCTTGACGAGCTCACACTCATGGTGGCCAGAGAGAATGGCAAGGTCCTCGATGAGGCGATGGGTGATGTGCTGAAAGTAACCGAAGTGGTCGAATTCGCTTGTGGAATAACACATCTGTTAAAAGGTCCCGCATTGATGAACTGCACTGTCGGCTATGACACTACCCAGTATATGGAGAGCCTGGGGGTGTTTGCGGGTATCGCGCCATGGAATTTCCCCGCCATGATTCCGATGGGCTGGATGGCCCCACTCTGCATCGCGACCGGCAATACGATGATCATCAAGGCAGCCAGTTTCTGTCCCCAGACTGCAATGCGGATCATGGAGCTATGGGCCGAGGCTGGACTTCCACCAGGAGTCCTGAACCTTGTCACATGCTCTCGGCACGAAGCAGAGATATTCCTGCGGCATCCCGATGTAAAGGGAATAAGCTTTGTCGGTTCTACAAGCGTAGGACGGCATATTTACGAGACTGCGGCAGCGAATGGCAAGCGTGTTCAGTGTCTTACCGAAGCAAAGAACCACGCCCTTGTCCTGAAGGATGCGGCCCTTGAGCGTACAGCCCGCGGAATCATCAACTCAGCGTATGGTTGTGCAGGAGAACGCTGCATGGCTTTGCCGGTCGTGGTTGTTGAGGAAGAAATCGCAGATAAGCTTGTCGCTCTCCTTAAAGAGCAGCTGGAAAAACTCAAAATTGGTCCAGCATATGAACCGACAAGTAAAATGGGCCCTCTTGTCAATGCGGAACACAAGGCATTTGTTTCCAATTGGATTGAAAAGGGGATCGAGGAAGGTGCAGAGCTTTTGCTGGATGGCCGTAAGCTGGTTGTGAACGGCTATGAGAATGGATTTTACCTGGGACCGACGCTCTTTGACCACGTCGCACCCGATATGAGCATAGGAAAGAAAGAGGTATTTGGCCCAGTCCTGTGTGTGAAGCGCGTGAAGAATTTCGAAGAAGGCATCGAACTTATGAACTCGAGCGAATTTGCGAACGGCTCAGTGATCTACACACAGAGTGGCTACTATGCGAGGGAATTCGCAAAAAGGACTCATGGTGGCCAGGTAGGTATCAATGTAGGCATCCCTGTGCCACTCGGAGTTTTTGGCTTTACAGGGCATAAAAATTCGTTTTTTGGCGACCTACATGCCATGGGTACTGACGGGATCAGGTTCTACACAGAACTCAAGAGCGTTACCTCGCACTGGTTCTCAGAAGATGAAGCCAGAGAGGGGAAGGTGCTCAACAGTTGGGATGGAATGATCTCCTTCCCGGATAAAAAGTAGTATTTATTCTTCTTGGCGAACAATAAAAAAGGGCGGCGCCTTATGCGCCGCCCCTTTTTTATTGACCGATTGCCTGTTTATTGCGGAGAAGATATTGATTTCTGCGTCTGTATTGCCGTCCATACCCGTTCGGGAGTGAGGGGTAGGTCTTTGATCGTCGTGCCAATGGCATCGCCAACCGCACAGGCGACCGCCGCCGATACACAGAGGAGCGCACCTTCACTCATTCCTTTTGCACCATATGGCCCAGGGCCGTCTGCATTTTCTACTGTTTCACTATAGAATTCTTTTGGGAGGTCCATAGTAGTCAGAATTCTATAATCGGCTGCACCGAGATTCCGTATGCGCCCCTTTTCATCGAAGATATAATGTTCCATGAGCGTATGACCCAAGCCCTGTACCGCGGCTCCTTCGTCCTGCATGTGTACCTGCATTGGATTGATCGATTTGCCAACATCAGAAACGGTTACATACCGTGTAATGGTTATATCCCCTGTATTTTTGTCAACTTCGGCCTCAATTGCCGTACAGTTGAACTCATAGAAGCATGCAGACCCGCCAAGTGGATGATCCTTCTCTGCATCTTTCCGCTCTTCTCCGACGCCTACAATTTCTCCTCCAAGCTTGCCAAGCGCAGATTTTATGAGCTCTGCTATCGGAGCTTCACGGTCTGGCAGTTTGACCTTCCCATGCTCCACGGTGATTTCTGATTCATCGATTTGGTATACTTTTGCAAGCCTCGTCTTCAGTTGTGCATGGATTGAATAGCAGGCCTTCAGCACAGAGTTCCCCATCAACACTGTGGAGCGACTTGCCGATGTCTGCTGATCGTAGAGAACAGTTGCAGTGTCCCCCATGATCACATTCACCTTTTCGTAGGGGACTCCAAGCTCTTCAGCGGCAATCTGGGCAAAAACAGTTCGAGCGCCTTGTCCCATATCGGATGTGCCACAGGAAACGATGACGCTTCCATCTACCAACAACCTGACCAACGAGTATGACAGGCCTGTAGTAGGCCCTAACTTTATGCCGACCGCGATCCCCCGATGATGAGAGGGCAGAAGAGGCTTTTGCCATTCGATCAGTTCGGCAGCCCTCAAGACCGTCTGCCTCCAGTTGCCATCAGAGGGTTTATCATAAGGAATGAATTTATCGCCTTTTTCTGCAAGGTTGCGGAGGCGGATTTCCAACCTGTCTATGCCGAGCAGACGAGCAGCTTCATCGATATTGGATTCTACAGCCCAATTCACTTCAGGGTTTCCGAATCCCCGAAACGCAGTAGCAGGTGGAGTATGGGAAAGAATGCTTCTCGATACAATCCGTACGACAGGCACATTGTATGGCCCCGCACCGGCATAACTCCCCTTGGCCACTACGCGGTCCGCAATATCGACATAGGCACCTAAGAGATAGTTTGCTGTTATGTCCTGGAAAACGATCTTTCCATCGCGAGTAAAGCCGGTCCGGATATGGGTATCACAAGATGTTCGACGCACAGCCTGGAACGTTTCTTCAAGTGTGAGCACGAGGCGGACGGGACAGCCGAGTTTCACCGCAGCGAATACGAGTGCGGGTTCATATTTCGTATGCTGTTTGCCCCCAAATCCGCCGCCCGGGTCCGGAGCATAGACTCTTACTTTCGAAAGAGGCAAATTTAATAGATTTGCCAAAATTTTCTGCAACCAGTATGGATGCTGAATTGTGCTCCATACCGCAATTCCATCTTTATCAGGAGCTGCGATAAATGCATGCGGCTCAATCGCAAACTGCGTGACCATCGGGAAAGAATACGTGTTATCGACAATGAGATCCGCCTTTGAATCATCTATTTCACCCCACCCAAAGTGGTGTTCTTTGAAAATGTTTGTCTTTGCCAAAGGCTCGTCAGGTCGCAGAGACGCATCCATTACAAGAGGAGCAGCAGGATCAAGCGCTGTCGCGACTGTGAAAGCAACGGGTAATTCTTCATACTGGACATTAACTAGACGGACGGCTTCCTCAGCGGCCTCGATTGTTTCAGCAACGACGAGCGCTACCGGTTCGCCGTGGAATTTGACTTCTCCATCTGCCAGAACCGGGCGATCGGCTATCTGTGGCCCAAATCGCGGCACCGGCTGTGGCAGATCTGCTGATGTCATCACAAGTCGCACACCAGGGATTTTCTTTGCATCTGTCGTATCGATTGAAAGTATTTTCGCATGTGCGCTGTCTATTGTTACCAGTTTCGATTCGAGCATTCCTGACAATTTGATATCAGCTACATATTTCTGCTGGCCTGTTATCCTCTCAAATCCTCCCCCCCTATGAGGAGAGGTGCCGACGGTCTGAAGATTCATTTTTGCTTCTCCCCCTTTTCTGCAACAGATATAACCGCGTCGATGATCCGCTCATAACCACCACAGCGGCAGAGATTGCCTGCCATGCCTTCTTCTACTTCCTGCCGTGTAGGATGAGGATTCTGGGTAAGCAAATATTTTGCTGCAATGAGCTGACCGGGGATACAGAAGCCGCATTGCACCGCGCCTTTTTCCAGGAAAGCCTCCTGTAGGGAATCCAAGCGGCCATTATTAGATAGGCCTTCCGCAGTCAGTATATCGGCGCCATCCGCCTCTACCGCGAGCATGAGGCATGAATTGATGGCCCGGCCATTTACGAGCACCGTGCACGCACCACACTCTCCAATGCCACAGCATTCTTTTGTTCCTATCAAATCCAGGTCTTCACGCAGAACATCGAGCAAACGCTTGATAGGAGATACATTGAGCCGATAATGTTGGTAATTTATATTCATTTCAATAGGAACTAATTTCTCCATTTTTATTTTCCTCCTTCATGCAATCTCTCAAGAGCAAGCTTGAGCGCTTGTCTGCCAAGGACCCTGAGCATGGCCAACCGATAGGCTGGACTTGCGCGCATGGATTTCTTCGATGGACTTGCCTGTGCAAACATGGATTCGAATATTGCGGCTTTTGCTTCTTCCGATGCTCTCTCATCTGCAAGTACCCCGCTTTCATCTACCACGAGAATAGGCCGGGGACCAACACTTCCATAGCAGAGCCGAACCGTCCCCGTCTCTTCGACACCGCAGCACAATGTCACCGATGCAAGATCGTGACCCCGACGCCTTGTGCGCCGGACATGCGCCGCTCCCATCTTTTTGCGGGGGACAGGCAACTCTATCGAGGCGACAAACTCTCCTTTTTGCAGGATCGTCACTCCAGAGCGCACAAAGAAATCATTTAAAGGGATATGCCTTGCCTCTTTTGATCCTACGGCAATGACTTCTGCCCCATACACCAGAAGAGGAGGAGCGCTGTCAGCAGCTGGCGAAGCATTGCAGATATTGCCGACGAGTGTGGCCCTGTTGCGTATCTGTACGGAGCCAACCACTTCTGCCGCATCAATGAGCGCAGGGAAATATCGATCGATCAGCGGATTCATAATGAGTTCGGACATGGTAACCGTCGCGCCTATCGACACAAAGCCATTTTTCATTTGAATGCCGGTCTGAAGCTCAGGAATATTCTTCAAATCCAGAACAAAAGACGGCTGAATATCATTATTCCGAAGCTGAATGAGCAAATCAGTCCCCCCCGCAAGAATGCGGGCATCTGGACCATGAACATCCAGAAAACTGACAGCTTCATCTATAGTCTTTGGCCGAATATACTCGAAATCATGCATTGGATTACCTCCATCCTACATTACAAAGCGATAGATATAACATTATTGGTTCATTATTATTAGAATGCGCTTGAAAGCATTGCTCCTTATGTATAACATAGCCTGCAAAGAATCTCAAAATAATCGATCATCGATTGTTTGATTCTACCATGTGATATCTCATGTGTCAACGAAAAATGCAGGAGTGACCTTAATCCTTGACATCTATCCATTGCCCGCGCTATAAATACACCCGCATTCAAAGAGCGCACATATCTCTGGCAGCGGCGATCCCGTGGATGTAGCGCCCAGATGGTGGAATTGGCAGACACGCTAGATTCAGGTTCTAGTGGGAAACCATGGGGGTTCAAGTCCCCCTCTGGGCAAAATCAAGGCTCCTGTAAAGGGGCCTTTTTTATTGACTTCTGATTGGGCGATAAGAGTCGTTGGTATGTACAATGAGTATCATCGTCATCTTATTGTTTCATCTGGGAGCGGGGTGTCGCGCCATAACCACGCAGTATGGCGAGTGGAATAAATCGAAGCTTTTCTCTATACTGCAGACTCCTAAATCAAGTCGCAACCCAAGGAACCAATGAGCATACTATCGGTAAAGGACGCGGGCTTTTCCCGCAAAGCCGGGCCGCTTTTTGAACATGCATATCTTGAGATTGAAGTACACGACCGGATCGGTCTTATCGGACGGAATGGCGCGGGCAAAAGTAGCCTTCTCGGCCTGCTGATACGGGAACTTGTCCCGGACTCGGGAGAAATCGCATGGGCCAGAAATTTTTCCTATTCGTACCTGTCCCAGAATATCGAGGTACCGGACGGCGTCACATTGCGGGATTTTCTGTATCTCGGGAATGCCACGGAAATAAGCGCTGCAGTCGAAAAGAAGGAGAGGGGCGCTGATCCGGCGAACATTACACGATCCGGCGATGTTCCGACAATTTCCCTGGAAAACCGTTATCGGGCACTCTGTCGGGAACTCGGGTTGTCAGATGTGGACGCCCCCTTGCGGCATTTTTCTGGTGGTGAAAAAAAGAAGGCGGCACTTGCGCGAACACTGGCACCCTACTCGAGTCTTCTCGTGCTCGATGAACCGACCAACCACCTCGATGTCCAGACCATCGAGTGGCTTGAATCAAAACTCGCCGCGAAGGATCGGGCATTCATTCTGGTGACTCACGACCGGTGGTTTCTTGATTCGGTGGTCAACTCGATTGTGGAAATCGACCGGCATACGCTGCACTCGTATCCTGGCAGCTATTCCAAGTTTTTGGAGCGGAAGGCAGCGGATATCGCGAGCCTCGACCGCATGGAGAACAAGCGGCTGGCAAACCTTAAAATAGAACTCGAATGGTTGAACCGCGGCGCGCGCGCCCGCGCGACAAAAAGCGAGCGTCGCAAGAAAGAGATTGAAAAAATGCGCGAGTCGCTCCTGGAGGAAGCGCGCTCGAAGGTCGTTTTTGCCTCGAATGTGGCACGTCTGGGCAAGAAAGTCTGCGTGATGCGCGGGCTGGGTCTTTCGTACGGCGCGCGCAGGCTTTTCGGCGATTTTTCTTGGGAACTGGGTCCAGGGGCAAAGGTCGGCATTGTAGGGCCGAATGGCTCGGGCAAAACCAGTCTCCTCAGGATCATCGCGGGGCAACTCGGGCCCACCGAAGGCTCCGTCGAGATCGGGCAGACCGTGCGCATGTCGATGTTTGCACAGACCAACGAAGCGGTCGACGGCGAGCTCGGCATCCTCGATTTCATCCGGGAACATGCAGAGCACTTTGCGCTTCCTGGCACTTCAGGCCTCGATGCGGAATCGCTTCTGGAGCGGTTCGATTTTCCGCGCACCTTCCAGAAACAGAAGTTGAGGTCGCTCTCCGGAGGCGAAATGCGTCGGCTCATGCTGGTGCGCGTGCTCGTCGAATCACCTAACTTTCTTCTGCTGGATGAGCCGACGAACGACCTCGACATCGAGACTATCGAAAGCCTCGAGACATACTGTGCGGAATTTTCGGGCTCGATCCTGATGGTCTCTCACGACAGGCTCCTCGTGGACCGGCTTGCGGACGAACTTCTTGTTTTCGATGGCCGTGGGCAGATTGAGCGTTTCCATGGCAGTTACTTCGACTGGAAGCTTGCCGACGCTGAAAGAGCCGGCGCGGCAAGCAGGGCCGGCGAGGCAGGCGCTCCTAGCTCAAATGCAACAAGTTCGAACATCGGAAAGCGCACTATGCCGGCGCATGCCCGCGACACCGCGCCGGGCTCACCCATCCAAGCCTCGAAATCAAATAAACTCAGCTACAAGGAAAAACAGGAACTCGCCGGCTTGCTGGAAGAGATCGATGCGCTTGAGAGCGAAAAGCGAAACCTGGATACGTTTTTTCAGGACCCCTCAGGAGCCGTTTCCGGAGGGGCGCCATTTACTGCCTCTATAGACTTTGTGGAAGCCGGCCGCCATTACGACGAAATCGATCGGCTCATCGCGGAAAAACTTGCGCGCTGGGAAGAGCTCGCCGCGAGAGAATAAACAATGCACCGGCTTTAGCCGGTGGGTTGTTTAGTATAGTTCATAATGCCAGTCTGTTTTCTCCACGCACGTGGAGGTGTTTCTCATAAAACATAGTTACGCCCAACGCGCCCGCGTGAGGGGAAAAGCATTTCAATGGCATAAAAACTTTAGGAGGAAATTGAAATCTGTAGAAGAAGGATGCAAGACTTCTTGGCGAGAGGATGTAAGGTATGAGTGATGTATCAAAATATATTGAGACCAGAAAGAAAACAGACCCAGCGTTTGCCGTAGGGGATGACACAGGAAGAACTGGCGAAGAGATTGCATACCAAGAAGAGTGTCATTTCAAGAATGGAGAACCATGCAGAAGATATGCGGTGCTCATTTCTGAGGACGATTGGGATTCTATTCAAGAGACCTTGTATCTGACCTCGATACCGGGGATGAGAGAATCGATCATCAATGGCATGAAGGAACCTCTTTCAGAAAGCATAAAAGAATTATCCTGGTAATGATGTGTGGGAAATTGTCTACACTAAGCAGGCGGTCAAGGACTCAAAAAAGATCGCTGAATGTGGGTTGAAAGAAAGAGCACAAAGCCTCATTGTCATTCTCAAGGAAGACCCATTCAAGAATCCACCATCGTATAAAAAATTGCTCGGGGATTTCAATGGAGCCTACTCAAGAAGAATCAACATACAACAGAGGCTCATATATCAAATCTTTGAAGAAAAGGGCATTGTCAGAGTATTACGGATGTGGACTCGTTATGAGTAAGGAAAGCCCTATGTCTCCTGGCCTGGTTCTTCTTTTGGGTAACGCTGGCCATCTTGTTACTCGATTGTTACCTAAACCATTGAAATACGATGATATTTCAAGAAACGTCTTGACGGATTAAAACCATGTAGTCTACTAACGATAGTTACTTTAATATATTTTATTATAAAATAAATTCTAGATTCAAGTTGTAGTGAGAAACCATGGGGATTCAAGTCCTCCTCTGGGCATAAAAGGCCGCCCCGAAAGGGTGGCCTTTTTGTTGCGGCCAGCCATAAAATGAAGCATACTGGTGAGCATGGGTTCAATCGTCGTCGAGCGGGCGGGCATCAATCTCTATTCGGAATACAGCCTTCACGCGCAGCTCAAGGAATATCTTGCGCGGCCCGGGGATTGTCTCGAGGCCCCGATTGAGGGCAAGGTAATCGATCTGGTGCGCGCCGACGGGGAGCTTGTCGAGGTCCAGACCGGTCATCTTGGCCAAATCGAGTCCAAGGTCCTCGAGTTCGCGGGGAAAGGCTATCGCGTGCGTGTCGTATATCCCGTCTCGGCTGTGCGCGAATTGCGGAGGCTTGATCCGGTGACGCACGAGCTCCTTTCGACCCGCAGAAGTCCGAAGCATGGCGATATCTACAGCCTTTTCGATGAACTCGTGCATGCGCCGGAATTCGTCGCCGCGCAAAATGTCGCCGTCGAGGTTATCATGATTCGCAGCGTCGAGACGAAGATGCGCGACGGCTCGGGGTCGTGGTGGCGCAAGGGCGACAGAACGGTTGACCGGGAACTTGTGGAGGTCCTGTCATCGTGCTCATTTCAGACCCCCCGCGAATGGCTCTCCTTCATCCCCGAGAACCTCGAACCGCCATGGAGCTCAGTCGTTCTCGGTGAAGTGCTCGGCATAGGCCCTGAGAGAGCCCGAAAAATACTCTATTGCTTCTCGCGGTCCGGACTGCTCGTCGAATCGGGGAAGAACGGGCGCGGCAAGACGTACCGAAAGGCCTGAGTGGAGAGACTTTCTGAGGGATGGGCAGGAAAATACTCGCATCCTGACGGCATTTGCGGCCTCCACGTGGCTCAGACCGCCTCTGGTTGCTTCGGAGTGAGGACGCGCGGCTCTAACTAATTCATTTCAAGGGGAATATCTTCGATTTGATCCAGGCCGTCGACTTCACCGCGTCGCCTTGGGTGAAGAGGGCGCGAATCTCCCCCATGCTCTTCGCGTCGAGCATCGCCTCTATGCCCTGGAGGAACTCCACGCTGTTGCGCAGCGCGCCCTGGGCGTCCTCGCGGTAGGGATACTGATCCATCGAGTACCATCCGGAGTATCCGATTTCCTTGAGCCAGAAGAGAAGTTCGACAAACTCTACGAAGTGGACCGAACCGACGATCATGTCGTCGTCCCAGAACCGGTAGTTGTCGTTGAAGTGCATGTGGAACAGTTTGTTGCCGGATCGGCTCAGAAGGGTGGCGGCCTCCGCCACGTTTTCACCCGCGACGAGAGAGTGCCCCGTGTCGATTGTAACGCCTACGTTGGGAAGGCCGATCTCTTGGGCGAGCAGCAGCGTGTCAGCGGCGCGCGCGAGGAAGGAGTGGGTCCTGGGTTCCTTCGGTTTGTATTCCAACGAGAATCGTATGTCGGGGAAGGCTTTGGCAGCCGTGCGGATTGCGTCAACAAGCCATTGACGCGCCTTGAGGTAGTTGGCCTGGAGCGGATAATCGTAGCCATCCTGGCCGGGCCAGATGTTCACGAGCGAGCATCCGAGTTTCTTCGCGAGCTCAGCGGCCGCGATTGTCTCGTCGAGCGCCTGTGAACGTATCGCCGGATCCAAAGAGACAAAGGCGCCGCGGCCCCAGCGCTTCTGGGAGAAATGGTCGGGCAGGATAGATGCACACACAAGTCCATACTTATCCAGCAGTTCGCCTATTTCGTCGGCGTTTTGCGGGGTTATGTCCCAAGTGCCGACAAGCTCGACTCCCGTGACGCCCTCTATTTCGGAAGCCTGCCGGATCATTGTCTCCTTGGATGGTTGGTCCTTATAGCCGGAGGACAGGAATCTGTCGCATGTGTTGCCGAGGTTTCCAAGAATAATGGAATATTTCATGACTTGTTTCCTCCTGACTCTATGAAATATCGATTCGTTTTACACTACTTCTTTCTACGAGCTTTCCACCAATGAGTACCTTTACGGCCGGCATGTCGGCTTCGCTCTGTATGCGCGACACGAGAAGCTGGATGGCCATCCTGCCGATCTGGGCCTTGGACACCTGTATTGTCGTCAGGGGCGGATCGGAGATCGCCGAGAGTGGCAGATTGTCGAATCCGACGACGGAAATATCTTCCGGGACTCTGACTCCGGCCTCGGCGAAAGCCTTGAGGCAGCCGCTCGCGATGATGTCGTTGCTGCAGATGAGGGCTGTGGGCAATCGCGGGTGGCCGGCGAGGATGGACTTCATGTCGCTGTAGGCCCCGTGGTACGTCTGGTCGACCGAGAATATAAAAGAATTGTCGGCTTCCAGCCCGAGTTTCTGCAGTCCCTCGAAGAACCCCATCTCGCGAAGGCGAAAGTTTCGTGTCTCGATCGTTCCTTTGACAAGACCGAGGCGGCGGTGACCCATGGTGTAGAGGTGAGTTAAGAGGAGGAATACCGAATCTTCATTGTTCATATCGACAAAGTCGAAGTTCAGGAATTCATGGTAGGTGTCGATGAATACGATCGGCTTTCTGATCACCTGAAATAATTCGGCGTCCTCCCGGCTGAGCTCCGTCCCCAGGATGATGAAGCCGTTCGTAGTCTTGCTCAGGGCAGTATCCAGGACCTGTTCCATGGGCGCGAGCTTGAAGGTCACTATCTCGAGAGAATAGCCGGCCAGCTTTGATCCCTGGCTGAGGCCTTCTATATAATCAGCGATGAATACGTCGTGGTCGCGGTTCACCGTGTGGCCGTGCCGCGCGATGTGCAGCAGGCAAAGCGAGCCGGGTTTTCCGTTGCGGGACGCCGTGTACCCTAAATCCTTCGCGGTCTTGAGGATTTTTCTGCGCAGTTCTTCACTGGCTCCCGGCTTATTGTTCAAAACCAGAGAAACCGTCGTGGGAGAAACGCCGACCGCTTCTGCTATATCTTTTATTCGAATGCTCATTGTGTGACACCAATCTTTTATGGCTAGTTCCATATGGTATGGCATAGTTTCCGACTTGTCAAGGAAAACTAATAATTTAGTAAATATTTATATTTCGTTTGAAGAAAAGAGACTGAGAGCGCCGGCAAACCAGTCATATTCCTGTTTCGATATATTTATATATAATACATTAAAATAATATTTTGTTAAGTGTTTTCGGCGCGATGACTGTTCTCACATTGTTTCCTGTCGCTTGTGGGCGTTTTTAGGCCTTTTTGTGATGTTTTAGACAAATTTTGTAAATTTGGGCGCCTAATTATTACTTTAGCATCACTAAAATTTTTCTTGACACCTCGGGGGTCAGTGCTATAATTAAAAAAGCTTTTTTTCGTTCCAAGGAGGACAAGATGAAACGAAGGTTTCTGTTAGTGGTTTCGCTTGTGATGGTTTTCGCTCTGGCGGTTCCTCTCTTCGCGCAATCGTATGACCCGATGAGCTTCAAATCGAAAAAACCGATGAGCCAGTGGAAAATCGCTTTGGTCCCGAAGGACGCGACAAACGCGTGGTTTGTCCGGATGGAAGTAGGGGTCAAGCAATTCGCCAAGGACACCGGCATCAACGCTTTCCAGAAAGGACCAGCCAAGACCGACGCCGCAATGCAGGCTCAGGTTATTGAGGACCTCATCGCGCAGGGCGTCGACGCCATCTGTGTCGTGCCGGTCGATCCCGCGGCCCTCGAGCCGGTTCTCGGCTTGGCCCTGTCCAGGGGCATCGTGGTCATCGATCACGAGGGCGCCTCGCAGCAGAATTGCCTCTATGATATCGAAGCATTCAGCAACCAGGGGCTCGGCCAGACGATCATGGTTGAGCTCGCGAAGATGATGGGAGAGAAGGGCGTCTACACCACGATGGTCGGCAACGTCACCAACGCTTCGCACAACGAGTGGGCCGACGCCGGCGTCGCTTATGCCAAGGCGCATTATCCCAACATGACACTCCTCGCCGCCGAGCCGCGCGTCGAGATCATGGACAACCTCGACACCGCGTACGAGCGCGCCAAGGAACTGTTCAAGAAATATCCCAACCTCAAGGGTATCTTCGGCCCCTCCTCGCTCTCCTCGCCTGGCGTCGCGCGTGCTATCGAAGAACTCGGACTCAAGGGCAAGGCATTCGTGACCTCGGTTGGCCTGCCCAACGAGAACAAGGTCTACCTCAAAGACGGCACTCTCCAGTCCGTCCTCCTCTGGGACCCCAGGGACGCGGGCTATGCCCAGCTGGCCATGGCGGTTAAGATTCTCAAGGGAGAGAAGATCGAGAACGGCTGCAACCTCACCGCGCCGGGATGGACCTCCATGCAGTTTGCGCCTGGTTCCACAAAAGTGCTGCAGGGCAAAGGCTGGATAACGATCACCAAGGATAATGTCGATTCCTTTGGCTTCTGATTCTTTTCCTAGCGTATTCAAACAGGTGTGGGGGGGCGGCTTATGCTCCCCCACACCCTTACTGGCAGGGAGGTGGCGATGGCGGCCTCAGTGTTGAGGGTTGAAGGGATCACAAAATCGTTCGGCGGTGTTCAGGCACTCAAGGGAGTCAACTTCGACATCGCGCCTGGAGAGATTCACTGTCTCGCCGGAGAAAATGGTTCTGGGAAGTCGACTCTTATAAAAGTAGTTTCCGGCGTTTATGAGCCCGACGCGGGCAAAATCGAGATAAATGGGCAGCAATTTTCCCATCTGACACCCAAGGAAGCGATCGGCCTCGGCATTCAGGTTATCTATCAGGATTTCTCTGTGTTCCCGAACCTTACGGTCATGGAAAACCTCGCCCTGAACAATGAGCTCATGGACAAGCGCAAACTGATGAGCTACAAGAGAGCCAGGGCGATCGCCGGCAATGCTGTCTCTCAGATAGAGTTCGACGTAGATTTGGATGAGCGGGTGGAGAACCTTTCGGTCGCGGACCGGCAGCTCATCGCGATCTGCCGCGCTCTCTTGCAGGAGGCGAAGCTCATCATCATGGACGAGCCGACCTCGGCGCTCACAAAGAAAGAAGTCAAGGCACTGTTCGCGGTCATCAAGAGACTTCAGGCCCGGGGTCTGCCCATTCTGTTCGTCTCGCACAAGCTCGACGAAGTCTTCGAGATCTCAGAGCGCTACACGATTCTCAGGAGCGGTGAGAACGTGGCGAGAGGCAACACCAAAGAGCTTGACCGGAAGACCTTCGTATTCCACATGACGGGGAGACAGTTCGAGGACGAGTTCTATAGACCTTCGGCGGCGAAGCGTGAACCAATCCTTTCGGTTCGGGAGCTCTCGCTCCAGGGTGCGTATTCCGATATATCCTTCGATCTCTCCCCGGGCGAGATTCTCGGCGTCACGGGGCTTCTCGGCTCGGGGCGCACTGAACTTGTGGAAACCTTGTTTGGGATTTCGCAGCCCGATGCCGGCAAGATTTTCATCCGAGGCAAAGAAGTCAGGATAAAGAGCGTCAAATCCGCAATACGCAAGGGAATAGGTTATGTGCCATCCGACCGTTTGACCGAGGGGCTTTTCCTGCCGCAGTCCGTGGAGCGCAATCTCGCCATCACGGCGCTGGACAGGTTGAGCGACCACTTCGGTTTTTTGCGGCGCAGCGCGATCGCGGATATGACTCGGAAGTGGATCGGCGAGCTGTCGATAGCCGCGAAGAGCCCTGCGCTCCCTGTGTGGGCGCTGTCGGGCGGCAATCAGCAGAAAGTGGTGCTGGCGAGGTGGCTCGCGAACGATCTTTCCATCCTCATGCTCAATGGACCAACCATGGGCGTAGACATCGGTTCAAAGTACGACATCCACGTGCTCATGCGTGAGCTCGCGGCGCGGGGACTCGCGATCATCATCGTGTCGGACGACCTGCCCGAGGTGCTGGCGTGCGCGAGCCGCATACTTGTCATGCGCGACGGCGCCTTTGTGCAGGAGCTCGATCCATCTGCGACAACCGAGTCGAAACTCAGCGAATTGTCGACAGGAATCGCGTAGGGAGGTAGAGAAGGTGATTTCCTTGAGACGGATTACCAAAAGATCCGAGCCGTATGTTCTGGCGGCGATTATTCTGCTCAGCCTGCTGATTCAGGTGAGGTCGGGACAATTCTTTTCGGGCAACAACCTCGTGGATCTGGCGCGGTCTCTGATCGTGCCGGCGCTGTTCTCCGTGGGGTGCATGATGGTCATCGTCTCCGGCGGCATCGACGTCTCTTTCCCCGCCATCGCGTCGCTGGCCATGTACGTCACCGACAAGCTGCTTCTGGCCTCGAATTATTCGGGGAATGTCATTCTGGCATACGCGATCTCCGCGGGTCTGGGGTTGCTCATGGGGGCTCTGAACGGTTTCCTGATCGGCTTTTTGCGGCTTCCGACCCTGGTCGTGACGCTCGGCACTTCGAGCCTCTACACCGGGCTCATGTTCGGAGCCTTTTCGGCGAGCGCCTCCGATGTGCCTCCGTCCATCGCGAAGCACGGAAAAGAGATTCTCTTCACCGCGACAAATCCTACGATGGGTCTCACCTCGAATATGCCCTCCCAGATTCTGATCCTGATCGCCGTACTGATTCTGGCCTTTTTCCTGTTGCGCTACACGATGCTCGGCCGGGGCATCTACGCGATCGGTGGGGATGAGACCGCGGCGGAGCGCGCCGGATTCAATGTGCGCGGCATCAAGATGTTTCTCTACTGCTTCGTCGGTGTCCTCGCCGGGATCACCGGCATCGCGCGCATCTCCATGATGTCGTATGCCGACCCTTCGACCATGCTGGGCATGGAGATGACGGTCATCGCCGCGGTCGTTCTGGGAGGCACGCGGGTGACTGGCGGCATGGGAACATTGACCGGCACGATCCTCGGCGTCGCGCTCATGACCATTCTGTCGAACAGCCTGATTCTCATCGGCATACCGACCTATTGGACGCGCGTGTTCACTGGCGCCGTCATCATTATCGGCACGGGAGTCACCGCCCATCAGACCATTTCCACGAGGCGGCGCCGTGCCCAGTCGCAGAAGGCCGCGGCCTAGGAGACGCCCATGACAACGACCAAAACTGCAGATTCCGTTCGCAGGGGACGAAGCGCGCGTGACCCGAATCTTCTCCGTCTGCTCGTCATGCTCGTGTTTGTTTTCGTGTTGATGACCGTGCTCCGCCCCAACCAGTTCGCGACGATGGCCGACTTTAACTCGATGATGCGGCAGTTCCCCGAATACGGCATCATGGCGATCGGCATAAGCCTGACGATGGTTACGGGCGGCGTCGCTGTCGTCGTG
>Ga0074197_1000840_pt1 | contig 32352 bp, 22 predicted proteins | sample EPASupsiteSAE305_FD_64526 | JGI IMG/M metagenome (GOLD analysis project Ga0074197, IMG submission 64526) | Bioremediated contaminated groundwater microbial communities from EPA Superfund site, New Mexico - SAE3-05 reassembly with SPADES | ecosystem: Environmental > Aquatic > Deep subsurface >...
AATTCTTTTTCCAATTTAGTTCCATCACCGAAAAATAACTTTACTTGATCAGCACGGTTTTTAGCACAACCCTGGAATTCCAGGCAAGGATAAGCTTTCAAGTGGTCGGAACCTCTTGTTGAGGTAGCATAACCTAAGCTAAAGCCCATCGCGATTCTCGGGTCAACACTGATATGTTCCAGACCGCGACAGTGAGGGACTATATCCATGCCGACGCCCAAGATTTCCGCAGCACGGAGATTGCCTTCGCCAAGGATTCTGGTAAATTCAGTTTCGCGATTTGCAATCATCGGTAATACTTTCATGGAAGTATCGACATCACCAAATTGCAATTCGATACCGCCGGTATCTTCTTTGGTGAGATAACCTTTTTCAAAACATTCCATAGTCCAGGAAAGAGCGGCCCCTGCTGAAATACTGTCCATCCCTAAATCATTGACCATACCGCACATCACGTTAACGGCGGGAACGTCATAGGTATCGATACGGGGACCTAACTGACATACGCTTTCCATTTCTGGACCGCTGCAGTGGAAACCAGCGTATTTACCTTCTTTGATGTAGGTATAACGGCCGCAAGCCACCGGGCAGGACCAGCAAGCTTTACGTCTGAAATTATACTTCGCAGCCCATTCATAACCACCATAAGTTTTTTCCATATCCGGCATATAACCGGTAGACAGGTTTCTATGGGAGTTAATGCCGATGACATTACCGACATCGAAAAGGTCCATACTACCTTCATCTCTTCTACGCAGAGCAGAAGGAGATTCATGCAATTTATTTCTTAATGTCCAGCAGGCTTTTTTGAAGCCTTTAGGATCAGCAACAGTGATCGGATTGCTTCCCCTGACAGCGATTGCTTTAAGGTTTTTGGAACCCATCACGCAACCCATACCAGTACGTCCGCCGGTTGAGCTATATGAATTGACCACGCAGGCAAAACGGACCAGGTTTTCACCGGCTGGACCGATCAGCGCAACCCTGATATCCGGATCGTCGCCAAGTTCTTTGATAATCTTTTTGGTTGCTTCTTTAATTCCCATACCCCAGAATTTACTGGCGTCACGGATCTCGATCTTATCATCATCGATCCAAAGATAAACGGGTTTTTCGGCTTTTCCTTTAACAATTATCTGGTCATAACCGGCAAATTTCATGGTAGGGCCAAATGAACCACCCATATTGGTATCACCATGACCGTGGGTATCGCTACCCCTGGCAGAACAGGTCATAGGGGATCTCGCGCTAACAGTGGTCCTCCCAGAAAGAGGAGCCAAGGTACCGGCAAGCGGTCCTGCGGCAAAGCATAAAGGATTGGCAGGATCTAAAGGATCCATGCCTTCCCAGGTTTCATGATAAACTACTTCCGAATTGTAGCCCCTGGCGCCCAGCCATTTTCTGTAATATTCTGGAGGTAATTTTTCAATTTCATATGTATTATTAGTGAGATCGAATCTCAGTCTTTGTCCCATCCATCCATCCATTTCTCTATCTCCTTTTCTCGCTTTTCTTACTACATTTATAATTCACCGGATCATGCAGCTAAGAATCAAGCAAATCCGGCACCTACATTCTTATCATCGCCGGTTCCTTGAGGTTTGTATTCATCCTTAAGTACCCAGGCAAACTTCCTGGCTTTATCTTTCGAAGCCTGATACTTAGGAACATATTTCAATGCTCCTTGCATAGTGCAAGCTCTGGCGCAGGCAGGACCATCTTCATCGTCGAGGCATTGATCGCAGGACATGGTCTTACCGGTGTCCGGATTCATTACCGGAGCGCCTAAAGGACAAGCATAGATGCATGCCTGGCAGCCAATGCATGCTTCCTCATTTGTAATAACTGCCCCATTTTCGATTCTCCTTCTTGCACCCATGGGACAAACTTTGATACATGGAGCCTCTTCACAGGCCTGACATGTAATGGGGATGAAAGTACATATATCACGGAATTCCTGAATACGGATCCGCGAGAAAAAGGTACTGTTCTTCCCATAATGGCCCATGGAACAGGCCATTTCACACCCGTGGCACCCAGCGCACTTGTCCGGGTCAATGATAATTACATAATCTGTCTTTTCCAATCGTTACACTCCCCTTCTTGGATTTTAAATTTGCACTTTACAACTATAGACCAAACCCCAAACCCATAATATATAAGCCTTAACCCCAATTCTTTATAAGCTTTATCATGTTGTCTTTATATTTCATCAAACTGGCTACGTTCAATGACCTGTCTTTGTACATCCGGTCCCAAATCCACAAATCTGGCGGTAAATCCGGCAACACGCACCATCAGATCACCATATTTTTCCGGATGTTTTTGGGCGTCTAAGAGCATCTTCCCGTCAACGATATTGTATTGGACCTGATAGCCACCCAAATTAAAATATGTATCATTCAAGGTAATAAACTTCTGGGCTCCAGCCTTTCCTTCGATAGCCGATGGCAGCAGCTTCATATTGAAAAGCGTTGCTTGAAGTTTATCAGCATGAACTTTCGAAGCAGATTTGATCAAACTGGTTGGTCCTTCGACATCTGTACCAGGGAAAGCTGATACGGCGCCGTCAGCCAGAAAATCGCCGCTTTGACGTCCATCAGGCGTCGCATTACAACATTTGCCAAGCAGAACCTGGGTAGTAACTGAAAGGGTACTTGGTCTCCAGGGTTCACCTACCCAGTTTTTAACTTTTTGCGACGATTCAGACCAGTTGTCATAAAGTTCGACCACGATCTGATCTACATAATCATTATCATTGCCGTACTTAGGAGCATCCATGAGCCGTTTCCTCAAGAGCTCATGCCCTACAAAGTTGTCTTTCATCGCCTGCAGGATATCTTGCATAGTATATAGCTTTTCATCGAAGACATATTTCTTGATCGCAGCTAAGCTATTGCCTACATTGACCAAGCCGCAGGAAATTACATAGGTCGGATCACTATAGCGGCAACCGCCTTCATAGGCAGACAATCCTCTTTCCAGGCAGTCATCCAGAAGTAATGACATGAAAGGATGATTTAAGCCGATATTATTATGGACAAGCATGCAGGCATTCCAATATTCTTCTTCCCTTTTGGCGATGATCTCTGTAACTCTATATATTTCTTGCTTGATTTCTTCAAATGAGGCTGTATTGATATCGATCTTAGGTTCAATCAACTTATCCCCGGTTACCGGGTTTACGCCATTATTTAATACCAGTTCCAAAATCTTTAAATTGTTGGTATTAGAAACGGCGTACATAGGCATCCTTTTACCGCAGATCTGCATATCCACGCAACCGCAAGGAGCCCAGTCTCTGGCATCTTCCAAACTGGCGCCTGTTGTTTCGATAAATCTCTTGGTTGCCAATTCATCATTGAATAATGCCGGATAACCGGAACCTGCTTTAACACAATCAATTGCTTTCAGTTTGAATTCCTGGGAAGACACTTTAGACCAACGTGCCGAAATAGTCGGCTGCCAGGTCTTAACATTGATGCCTGCCTGCAAGATCAACAGTGAAAGCTTATTATCCGCCGCATTGCCGTTCCTGTCTACTCCGCCTACGGTAAGATTCTGGTAAATGCTACCGCCTAAATATGATTCGGTAAATACAGGATGTGCGCGGATGACTTCCGTGAATTTGATCCTTAATAGTTCCATCAATTCCAGAACTTCAGCTTCGCTGATTCTTCCGGCCTCAATGTCATTTTTGAATGGACGGTACATATATTGGTCAAAACGCCCGGGTGAGATGCCGCGTCCGTTTAATTCAATATTGAGGCAGATATGGGTGAACCAGTATGCCTGGAGCGCTTCGCGGAAAGTGTCTGCCGGTTCTCTCGGCACCTTACGGCAGATATGGGCGATCTCCAAAAGTTCATTCTTGCGTTTTTCATCCTTGCACTCCGCAGCCAATCTTTCGGCTTCTTTGGCGTAGTTTTCGGCAAAGGCGATCACGCCTTCTATGGCATAAATAATGCCTAAATAGAAATTATATTTGTCGAATTTTTCTTTACTGTCAACGCTACCAATGTCTTTCATGTTTTGTTTGGCACGTTCCTTGAGTACAGCAAGACCCTCGTCTATTACTTTTTGATGATCAACTATTAAGCGGCCTTCCGGAACATCAAACATGAATCTTAAGAATACCAGCTGTTGCTGCCATTTCTCTACCTGGTCAAAATCATCCATTGTTTCCCTTAAGTACTTTTCAGCAAGAGAACGCCAATCCTTACCTTCCCAGAACTTAGCCGCTTCAAGAATTATTTCTTTATCTTCAGGATAGATACGATAGATCCCTAAACGTTCGCCTTCTGTTTCTTTCAGAGTACCCTGGATATACCGTTCTTCTTCTCTTTTGCCGCCTTTAAAGCACTCCAACATCCAGGCTTCATATTCCGGGTAAACTTGGGTACCCCTGAAGTACTTAGAAATGTTGCCGACGATCAATTCATCTTCCCAAATCCTGGGAGTTAAATTCGATAATACTTCTTTTAAAGCCCAGCCTGCTCTCTTATTTGCCGGTTCATTCCAATGTTGTTTGAAAAACTCGGTATATAACTGAGCTCTTTGGGAATCGATATAGGGTTCATTTGAAATAAGCTCCCAGTATCTCTTAGCCACACGTTCGGTAGAAAATTGTCCTTTTATTTCCCGATCGATAAATGCTGCTTTGTTAACCACCTTTTTCACTACCCTTCGAAATATATTTGAAGTTTTAACTATACTGTTATAGCAATATAGAGTTGATCTATGTCGTGCTTAGAATTAATACTGATTTTGCTCATTTACATATTCATTTTTCAACTTGATGAAGAAGTTTCCAAGACAGGTATTTATATATGAATTTCATACAATACGGACATTCCTGATGTTCTACAAATATATAGTGCAATAATTATGCCAACTAAATAAAAAATTCTGATTTTTTTATAATATTTTTTTTATTTTAGAAAAAGCAGACTAAAATAATGTTTTATCTATTTTAAATAATTATTATAAGTCTTAAAAAAAGTTATTTTAGCCTGTAAATTATGACTGTTTGCTCCAAAAGTGTTCGTGCAAAGGTGCTTGAGACAGAACATGTTCGGACACTTTTTGGGCAAACACTTTTGTCGGATACTTAAAAAATTAAATAGATTTAAGAAAAGTTTAATAGTAAAAGTGGTGGTTTTATTTATAAAGAAAAGAGGCCTCTTGATAAAAAATATCAAAAGGTCTCTTCTTTTCTTTTTAACTTCTATGTATTAGCGATAACCATCAAAGCTGATATTGTTCTTGTAGAGCCTTCGGTATATCCAGCTTCTTGTAACACCTAATTCCTCCGAGGCTTTTTTAACATTTCCATGTGTACTGGCAAGGGTGCTTTTAATTAGTTCTAAGTCTAATAAATTTGGTTCCTTGTTGCTCCCTATTTTATCCACCATAGTGTCATATTTTATAGATAAATCTTTAGCTGTTATAATGCCTTCTTCACAGAGAAAGACCGCTCTTTCAAGAACATTTTCTAATTCACGAATATTACCTGGCCACCCATAATTAAAAAGGATTTCTTTCACTTCTTTATCAATCGTCAACTCAGCTTTTTTTGTTTGCAATCTTAGTCTATTGAGGATTTGCTCAACTAGGAGTGGGATATCTTCTTTACGTTCCCTTAAAGAGGGCATATGGATATCCAAAACATTGAGGCGGAAATAAAGATCTTGTCTGAATGATTTGTTCTCAACAGCAGCTCTTAAATCTTTATTGGTCGCCGCAATTACTTTTACATCAATCTTCTTTGATTTACTGCCACCGATTCTAGTTACTTCCTGTTCTTGTAAAACTCTCAACAAGGTTACTTGAACATCTAAGGGCATATCCCCGATTTCATCCAGAAAAATTGTACCGCCATTAGCAAGTTCAAATTTACCTGGGTTTCCTTCTTTTCTCGCACCTGTATAGGCGCCGCCAATATAACCGAATAATTCACTTTCAATCAGTCCCCTGGGAAGTGCCCCACAATTAATAGCAATAAATGGTTTATTAACCCGTCTGCTGGCATTATGGATAGCCTGTGCCATTAATTCTTTCCCTGTCCCACTATCACCCGTTATTAAAACATTGAAATCATTATTGGCAGCTATATATCCCTGTCGTATTACTTCTTTAAACATTTTAGAATTACCGATCATATTATCGAATGTATACTTAGCAACAGAGCCCGTTACCTTATTGACTAGTTCATTTATACGCATACTTTCTTTAAATGTTAAAAGTATCCTCTCTATACCACCTTTTTTATTGTTTATATACTGTACCGTTAAACGGCAGTTTAAATCTTTATCTATTAAGGAGATATCTATTTCTTCATTTTCAATCCGATGTTCCATCCTAATAATTGAATTAAGATCAAAACCGGAAATTATCAGATCATAAATATGTAAATTAGCTTTTTGCATCTTAGGAATATTAAACATTTGAATTGCTTTGCGATTCATATGTATAATATTACCTTTTACATCAATCATGATGATTGCATCAACTACCATATCCAGGATAACCTTTTGTTCATTAATTACTAATTCATTTACCTTCATAATGTTATTGATTTTTATTTGTCTTTCAATCGCTTTCGCAGCACCAATAGCCATACCAAGGGTATGGGCATGTACTTTCTCGGAAGTTCCCGAAACATTTAAACAACCAATAATTTTACCATCAGGGTCATGAATTGTAGCTGCCGAACAATACCATTTATGATTGTCCCAGCAATAATGCTCTTCTGCCCAGATCTGTATTGGCTGGTCTAAATAAAGCGCAACCCCTATAGCATTAGTACCTCTGACTGACTCGCAACTTTCTGATCCTAAGCCTAAACCTGTTCTTTTTTGATCCTCAACTATCTCGGCATCCCCTACTATATGAATTGCGATGCCATCACCATCGGTTAAAAGCACTACACCACCATAGCCAGCTATTGAATCATAAAGAGTCTTAAGATATTCGTCAGCCGCCAATATTAAATCTTTACATTCTTCTTGCCTTTTCACAACGCTCTCGGATGAAAGCACTTCCTTTTTCATATTTTGGGGATCAACGCTATACTTCTTGCATCTTTCCCATGAATCAAGAATCTCTTTACGAACATGATTTTCATCGATTGATTTCCCAGCTTGAAAATTCAATAAGGCCTCTCGTATTTCTTTTCTATCGATCTCCCGAAACATCCCCACTACCCCCTTTATAAAGCGACAGTAATAATAATTTAGAAACAAGAACTAAATATTTTACGCCTACACGCCGCGGCAGCACGACGTGATACATTAAGACTACGTTCATGCAGTATATTAACAATCTACTGGTCACTTAAAGGTTTTGAAATTTTTAAATTCAACCATCTTCGTTTATAGAATTTATAATTCTCCTTCTCTTAAATCAATTAAACTGATGGTATTTGCAAGTTCTCGATTTTTGTATTTATTTAATATATTGCACCTCCTAAAATGCATAGAAGATAAAATCAGAAGCATCACAAAAATCATTTAGTTATAAAAATATTACTTTTTTACTTAAGTGCTAGAAATATAATATTCTTAATTTTTATTATAATCAGAAGATTATCCCAAAGTCAAATATTTATATATGGAAATTTGACCTGTGAAATAATAAACTAATTAAGGTCATCTTATCTACCTCAGTAAATGCCTGCTATAATCTTTATTATTTTATAACAATTGCCGCAAATCTAAGCTTATCGGAGCATAGATTTGCGGCAATTTCACTTTATTTTGCCTGATTTTAGATATAGATAATCATCAAACTGTAGATTCTGTACTTTCCAGGAGATCAAAACTCAGTTTTTCCGAATAACTAAGTATGCGAAAAGAAAGGGCAAAAGAAAAAATTATATTTGAATCATTAAAGTTAATATTGAATAATTCCTCAATTTTATTTATCCGATATTTAACACTGTTTCTATGAATATCCAGTTTCTTAGCTGCGATGGCAAAATCTAAACCACTTGCTAAATAAGTAAATAAAGTATGAGCATTATTTGTGTGATAAACATTATCATATTCGATTATTTCCATTAGCTTGGGATTACAAAATTCTATCAAGCTTTCTTTTTTTCCCATCTCATCTAGAAGATGATAACAACTATATAGGGCATAGTCATATATTCTTTTGTTTTTATCAAGTCTCTTTCCTATCCGGATGGCTTCAGTAGCCTGAATAAAATATATACTTGTATTTTCAATATTATGGAAACAATGGCTTATTCCAGCAACAAGATTTTTTTCCACCAAAAAAGTTGTAATAGTTGAAATGAATTTATCATCAAGCAGATCTCTGCTTTCTTGACTGATTAACATAACCAAAGAATTATTATAGACTACGCATTTACCATGAGAAATAATCTTTGCTAGCGTATCTCTTAGATATTCTACATAAAAAATGCTTTGGTTCGCTATATCATCTACAAATTGTACATTAAGAATAAAAAAATTACTTTTAAATTTTAGATCCAATTGTCGCAAATAATTTTCAATTAGCTCTTTTTTGATAGAACCATTCATTAATTCAATAATAAAATTTTCATATTTATGATCCCGGATCTGCTTAATATAACTACCGTTTCTCATTTCAGATGTTATGACCTTACATAAAATATCAAAAAGTTTTAGATCACTTTCAGTGAATGTACGAAAATCTTCCAGTACAGATATAAAGCCAACAGCTTTACCATTGATATCTATTTTTCTGGAAAGATATCTAACATTTATATAATCATCACTTATGATAACAGTATCTTCACTACAATATATCTGATTATAAATAGCTTTTACCTTAACTACTTTCTTTACATATTCCTCTGGATAATACCCGCTATTAATAATTTCCAAACAAAGAGCATCTTTTACCTTTTTATTCTCTGAATGAGCCAATACTTTAAAAGTATTATCAGCCACAATTATAGGATTATCAAATAATGTTAAAGCTACATTTGTAATATGTTGTAGCCCTTTTTCAGTAGTTAGAGCTTCATATAATTTTAAAGAACTATAAACAAGATAATCCTCTTCATTTATTAGTTTTTGTACTAAATCTTCCGCGTCTTGAAAACTCATAACTTGCGGAGGAAAAAGGAGATTGAAATTATCAAAATTCTTTTTAAACTTAGTTTCTATTGTTTGAATAGAAAAATCAACACACAGAAGATTAACATTATCTGATACCGATAATGTTTTTAAATCTTCCAGATTTATTATATAAAGTGCGGTGCTTTCATAAGTTTTTTGCCTTTTGGGGAAAAGACAAATTTTGTTAACATATGAAATCTCGGGATTATTAATAATAGCTTCCCAAGCAAGCCTTTGGCTTATCTGAGTCATATTGATACTCATAATTAAAACCTCACCTATCTTCCCCAATAATCTCAATTTTGTCAAAAATGCAAATTTTCAGTCTTCTATTTTTTCATTATTGACATATTAATACCTTTTTATTTTTGTTAATATAAGTTAAAAGACTTTATATTTAATAATTATCACTTCTATTTCCTGATTATTTTGATTATTGCCGTAATTGTTTGCTAATGATATGTTAATAGTTAGAATATTTTTTGTCAATGAAATCTCTGCATTTTTTACAATGATGGGTACTTCTCAATATAACATGATAATTGATAGTTGTGTCCGGGTGTAATCCTGACATTAATAAATAAACTTCATAAATTATTTTTTGCTTGCAAGCAATTAAAATAATACCCAAGAAAGGAGATTAAAACTATCCCCTTTTATTAATTATTACCTTAATGCCTGCCAGTATACTTAGGCTTTAAGATTAATAATGAAGAAAAATTAGACCTAACAAGGGAGGGAAAATTCATGACAAAAATTATTGACATACACTCACATCTTGGCGATATCTTTGCAGATAGAAAAAACGTAATTTATGATTTGAATGCCCCTGATTATAACTATATTAACGAAAAAGATCCTTTTGCCAAACATGAAAAAAACCACTTTGAAGGCCCTCTTATCAGTAGTTTAGAAGAGATCCCTTACTTAACTGATATAGGTACAGAGCGAGGATATTACAACACCTTGGAAAACTTAACAAAAAGAATGGATAAATATGATCTTTTAGTATGCCTCCATCCTATCCATCCCAATATTTCCTTTGAAGATTATTTAGCAGCTTCCAAACTTGAGCCAAGGATTTTGCCGTTCACCAGCATGATGTATGAACTTAGCGCTGAAGAAATAGTCGACAAATTATATCAGGATGTAGAAAAAGGTGCCCGCGGCTTAAAGATCCACCCGGTTCTTCAGAACATAAATCTCATTTGCGATAAAACTTATAAAATCTTAGAAGGTTGGGAAAAGATAGGATTGCCCATTATCAGCCATTGCGGAGCCAATAATTATTACTATGGTGAAAGAGAATCTTTATGTACTCCCGAATTTGCCGATGTCAAATACTTCATCCAGATGGTCAAAGACTTTCCCAATATCAATTTCATTGCTGCCCATTGCGGTGGATTGATGGGCGGAGAAATGGAAGAAATGGGCGAACAAATCGGCGGAGCCAAGAATCTCTGGGTAGATACTACTTTCCGTTCCCCTGGAGACATTAAAAAAATGGTAAAATATTATGGCGAAGACAAAGTATTATTCGGTACAGATACACCTTTTGCCAGCACCGGTGCCTCTTTGGAATGTGTTTATGAAGCTTTGGGGGACAATCCAGTTGTATTGGAAAAAGTATTATATTCGAATGCTGCCAAGCTTTTATCTGTTTTTCCATATCATTATTAATAGTAACCGTTTTAATTATTTAAATTTGAGATAGGAGGTACTCAATTATGGAACAAATATCCACTGATAAAAGATTTCTTGGTTGGGGCAGATATGAATTTAGTTTAGTTGTTTGGTTTTTCTTAGCGTGGGGCTTTGTATTCCTAGACAGATTGACTATTGCTTTCCTTGCTCCGCTTGTCATGAGTGATCTGGCTATTACTCCCATTCAATTCGGTCTTATAGCTACTGCTACCACTGCTTGTTTTGCAATATCCTCAATTATTTTTGGCACTATTTCCGATAATTCCGGCTTTCGTAAAAAATGGCTGATCCCCTTCGTTCTAGGCGCAGCTGTTTTCTCCGCCTTAGGTGCAGTGACCAATTCCTTTGGCACATTGATTATCGACAGGGCATTAGTCGGTTTCTGTGAAGGCCCGATCATGGCTCTAATAATGACTATGCTCGCAAAAGAATCCAGCCCCAATAGGTTAGCGCTTAACGCCGGTATCATTAATATGGGCGTTGCAGTTATCGCAGTTACCTTAGGACCGATCATGACCACTCAGATCGCGGCTGCGAATGATTGGCGGATGGCTTTCCTCCTTGCCAGTATTCCTACATTTATTATCGGCCTCTTAATGATGAAATTCGTCCGTGAAGTCCGTTGTGAACCCAGCATTGATGCAAGCGGCAAAAAAGAAAGTGCTATTAAATCCCTGGGTAAATTATTTAAGTACAGAAATATCGTTATTTGCTTCTTGATTGGTATCCTTACTATGGTCGGTTATTGGACCATGATGCTTTACGCCAGCCTTTTCTTCTCTACCATCGGCGGCAGAAATATCGCCAGTATTGGTTTCATTATTGGCATAATGGGCGTCCTGTGCATCGTCTGGACCATTGTTGTTCCAAAACTTTCAGATTTTATTGGCCGCAAACCCGCACTCATCATCTGGTTCGCACTCTGCTGCTTAGCACCGTTTGCTATGTTTGGGGCTCCAACATCATTTGCATCTGTTGTCATCTATTGTTTAGTAGCCGGCATCCCCGGCAGTATCACTGTTCTATGCTTCTCCGTCATTCCGGCAGAAACTTTGCCCGCAAATTTGATTGGTACAGCTAACGGTTTGATCATCGGCGTTTCTGAAATCATTGGTGGTGCAGCCTGGCCCGCTCTGTCCGGTGTGGTAGCCACTAATTCCGGTCTTCCTTATGTAATGCTGGTTGGCGGTATTGCCTACCTGGTCGCTCTCGTCCTTTGCTTCGCACTCAAGGAAACCAATACTAAGGAAAAGAGACAGGCGATCCGTGAAGCTAAAATGGCTAATAAAACTGCATAAATATAAAAACATATTTGTCCACAATAATTCACAAGAATGATAGCTAGCTGCTAACTTTCTTATTAACTTAGTTTTAGAATAAGAAGGGCCTCTATTTTGAGGCCCTTCTTATTCTAAAAGTTTATCATGCCTATAATTTGTTACCATCTACGCCCCAGACAACTTTATAAGCAAGCAAAAACCCCTGCCATATTTACAGATAGCAGGGGTTTTATTTGGTTGCGGAGAAAGGACTTAAATCTCTTATGCCGTCGGGTTATGAGGAAGCAGATTTACCTCATATAATCTTTAATATCATATAATCGCCGGTAATATTTGCTATTTTTAGCATCTATTGCCGGCGATTTCAGTTTATTTTTGATTATTTCTTATGCAAATTATGAAGCTGCTTAATTTTCCACATATTCACGGGCTTCTTCCTCACCCTTCAACACTCTTAATGCACCATATGCTAAAGATTCCAGTTCATTCTCGCCTGCTAAAACTTCCACGGGAGCAATATACTGTACTTTTTCCCTGATCCAACCAGTAAACATTTCCGAGTAGGCAATACCGCCTGTAAGGATGATCCTGTCTACATCCCCTCCCACTACAGTAGCCAGTTCGCCGATGCTTTTGGCCACCTGGTAAGCCATAGCGAAATAAATCAGCCGGGCGTGTTCATCACCATTATTGACCATAGCCTCCACTTGCCTGACATCGTCTGTACCCAGATGGGCGAGCAAGCCACCTTTGCCACGTAGTAACTTCTGCATATCTTTTTGCTCATACTTTCCCGAATAGCAAAGTTTAACTAAATTCCTTGTAGGCAGACATCCGGAGCGTTCTGGCGAAAAAGGACCTCCATCATCGGAAACGACATCGATCATTTTGCCTCGGTAATGAAGACTCAAAGAAATGCCTCCGCCTAAATGTGCAACAACAAAACTTGCTTCATCATAGGGCTTATTTAATTTTTGCGCTATTTTTATAGCTACCGCCCGCGAATTAAGAGCATGGCAATGGGTTTGGCGGGAAAGTTCCGGCAGGCCAGATATTCTGGCAACATCCTCGACCTGGTCCACGGAAACAGGGTCATAAATAAAAGAAGGTATTCCCCATGGCTTGGTGATTTCATTAGCGATCATCGCCCCCAGATCGGAGGCATGCTCCGAGACAGGTCTATTGATCAGTCTATCCAACATCAGCTCATTGACCCTATAGGCTCCAGACTGTACGGGCGGGAGTATCCCACCCCTGCCGACTACCGCAGATAATTGATCGGAAGAGACTCCATTTTCCTGCATTACCTTTAAAACCGCGGCTTTACGCATTTCCAACTGGTCGGCAATATGGGCAAACTTCTCAGTCTCGGACCTTGGGTGCTCAACTGATTCCTTAAATATTAAGTCTAAATCTTGATATAAAGCTATCTTTGTAGAAGTTGACCCCGGGTTGACAGCCATAATCAGATATTGATTACTGTTCATTTTTTCCTCCGGAATTAAATATTCATGCCCGCATTAAGGGCTTTGATATTTAATTCTAAAACTGCACCTTTGAAATATTGACCGATGATTTTTCCCCAATCCAGCTTATCGAGACCTAGCGACTTGACTACCGCGCCTAAAAGGACTACATTTTGGGCCCTTACATTACCTAATTCTTCAGCTACTTTTCCGGCATTGATCACCTTCAGGTTTTCCACCTTTTCAGCGAGCTTAGGAAAGATATCTTTCGGATAAGTCTCCTTACCGGTCAAAACGGGCATGGAATAGATCTCATAATCATTAACGATAAGTGTTCCACCTTTTTTCAACTGCTTAAGGCAACGTACTGCCTCTACTTTTTCAAAAGAGATGATCAGATCGGCTTCACCTTCTCCAACACAAGGAGAATATACTTTATCGCCATACTTAACCTGGGTAGTGACGGTTCCTCCACGTTGAGACATACCGTGGATCTCCGACATTTTTACATCATATCCCATAGACAAAAGACCTTCCGCTAAAAGCTTCGAAGCAAGGATGATTCCCTGTCCGCCAACGCCTACTAATAATATGCTGGTACTCAATTTACATCACCGACCTTTACGATTGAATCAAACTTGCAGACCTGCTTACAGAGCGTACAACCGTTACACATAGACCTATCTATTTCCAGTTGGTCATTTCTCAGCGCTATAGCCGGGCAACCAATCTTTAAGCAGGCCTTACACTTTTTGCATTTTTCCTGATCAACAATACAATAATTATTGGCTCTTCTTTTGATTACTTCTTTGATTAAGGCACACTCTCTTTTTGTGATAATCACGAAAGGCTCGGAAGCTTCATATGCATCCTTAACTGCTGCTTCAGTTGCCTTAAAATCATATGGATCAACTATCCTGATATTACTTTCTTTGATACCGACAGATTTGACGATTTGTTCTATATCAATCTTTTCCGTAGCCTCACCCATTAAGGTTTTACCAGTGCCTGGATTCTGCTGATGTCCTGTCATTGCGGTAATGCTGTTATCCAGAATAACCACTACAATAGGTGTCTTATTATAGACCACATCGATCAGTCCGGTTATACCAGAATGGAAGAATGTTGAGTCGCCAATCACACCAAAAACCTTTTCTTTAGTGTTTCCTTTCATAAAGGCTCTCTTAAAACCTATACCTGCGGATATTGAGCCGCCCATACAAATTACGCTATCTGTTACATTCAAAGGCGCTACCATACCGAGCGTATAACAGCCAATATCTCCAGAAGTTACGATATCTTTATATTTACTCATCGCATAATACAAACCGCGATGTGGGCAACCTGGACATAGCACAGGAGGCCTGTTAGGCACTTTAATATCTACTTCATATAAATCTTTTATCTCAGGATTAAGTAAAGATTTACGGATAATTTGCGGATTCAATTCTTCACATATAGGAATCAGCTCTTTACCTATACAATCAAATCCCATTATTCTCACATGGTTTTCCAGATACGGTTCATTTTCTTCAATTATATATAGCTCATCCATCACACCAGCAAATTCTTCTATCATCCTATCCGGCAAAGGATTGCTTAATCCTATCTTTAAATATGAGGCATCATCACCGAAAACTTCCCTGGCATGCTGATATGAGATTCCACTGGTAATAATACCTTTTTTTGTTTTTCCCCATTCTATTTTGTTTTGGATACATTCATTGGCATATTCCCCTAGTTTTTTCAGTCTTTCCTCAACCACATAACGCATAACCTTGGCATTACCGGGCGCCATCACTGTTTTTACTATATTCTTCTTATAATCACGAACGCCAACCTCGATCCTATCTGCTAATTCGACCAGGCTTTTGCTATGACAGATCCTTGTGCTTACCCGCAAGAGAACAGGGATATCAAAACTTTCGCTGATCAAGAAAGCCTCTTTCATAAAATCCTTACATTCCTGACTATCTGATGGTTCCAACATTGCTATTTTGGCAAAAGGCGCATATAACCTGTTATCCTGTTCATTTTGTGAGCTGTGCATACCCGGGTCATCGGCTGTTACTATAACCAACCCCCCGTTTACTCCCTCATATGCAATCGTAAATAAGGGGTCTGCAGCAACATTCAATCCTACATGTTTCATAGCGGCAAAAGCTCTGGCACCACCCATGGAAGCACCGCAGGCAACTTCCAAAGCCACCTTTTCATTTGGCGCCCATTCGGAATATACTTCCGAATATTGAGGCATGTTTTCCAGTATCTCTGTACTCGGAGTACCCGGATAAGCTGCCGCTATGGTGCAACCAGCTTCCCATGCACCTCTGGCTATCGCCTCATTACCCGACATCAATTTCTTCATTGTTTTTCCTCCCCAATAACGTCTAATTATGTTTCAAGCAAAAGAAAGCTTTCTTTCCTTTATTGATTCCATTGAAGCAATTGCTCCTGGCAATGCAGCCATTGCTATCGAAGCAATCTTCATTTCCATAGTTGCGGCCCTGGAGGTAAGGATGATAGGTACTTGCGCTCCTAAAATCAGGCCAGCCATCACCCCATTGCCGCAATAGATCATAGATTTGGCTAAGATGTTGCCTACTTCAATAGTTGGCGCAAACAATAGATCGGTTTCGCCAGCCACTTTACTGGATAATTTTTTATGTGCTGCGGCTTCTTTATCTAAGGCCATATCCAAAGTCACCGGACCTTCTACAATCGCACCTGTGATTTCACCTTTTTCCGCCATTTCTTTTAATGCCGCGGCATCGACGGTTACCTGTTGTTTGGGACTGACTACCTCATTGGCGGATAATACGGCAACCTTGGGAAGTTCGTATCCCATCGCTATAAGATATTCAATGGCATTTTGCATGATCTTCTTCTTATCTTCCAAGGTCGGAGAGATATTTAGACCACCGTCACTGACATAGAGAATCCGATCAAAACCAGGCATATCGAGGGCAGCCAGGTGGCTAAGCATTTTACCGGTCCTCAGGCCTTTTTCTTTATCTAAGACAGCCGACATAAAATCGCTGGAATTTACTAAGCCTTTCATTAGACAATTGGCATTGCCAATCTTGATTTGTTTTACCGCCTCAATAGATGCCTTCACAGGATCTGGTTCATTTATCACTGTTGTTTTTTCTAAATCCAGCTCCAGGTTTTTAGCCATGTCCTGTATACTCTTTTTATCTCCGACTAAGACAGCACTAGCTAAACCAATTTCATTTGCTCTTTTGATTGCTGTTAAAACTTCCTGATCGGCAGCCGCAGCCACACTGATAGTAAATTTCTTTGCCGAATATTGACCGATGATATCCAGCATTTGCTGGTAATTTTCATATATCACTTTTAATCGCCTCCCCTAATTAACACCTTAGGCTTATTTATTTAAAACTTTTTTCAAGGCCATAATAAATCTAGTATTTTCACTATCTAGACCAATACTCACCCGTAAAAAAGTTGGATAACCAAATATATCTCCGGGCCGGACGATAATGCCCATTTTCATCAGTTCCTGACATGCAGTCTTGCAATCCATACCTATATCCAAAAGAATAAAGTTAGCCTGGCTAGGAACATATTTTAGACCCATAGCAGCAAATTCTTGATATAGATAGTCCCTTCCCCGGCTGTTAATTTGTTGGCTTTGTGAAAGGTGATCTTCGTCATGCAAACTGGCTAAAGCCGCTGCCTGAGCAATGCTATTGACATTAAAAGCCTGTTTAACTTTAGCTAAAGATTTGATGATCCTTTCATCGGCAATCGCATAACCGACACGCAAACCGGCTAAAGCGTGAATCTTGGAGAAAGTACGCAGGACGATGATGTTTTTATGCTCCGCCAGATATTCTGTCCCATCTACCTGCTTATCTTGATCAACATACTCGAAATACGCCTCATCCAGGATGATTAAGATATCTTCCGGTACGGCAGCGATAAATTCATCAAGCTCTTGCTTGCCCACGACCGTACCTGTAGGATTATTGGGATTACAGACATAGATCATTTTGGTTTTACTGTTGATCTTATCAAGCATGGATTTAAGATCATGTTTATAATCCTTATCTAGGGGTACAAGGCTTATCTTGGAATTCATTACTTGCGCAGATATCATATACAGGGAAAAGCTGGGGTCTGCCATGATTATTTCATCGCTTGGATCTAGATAAACAGCAGACAGATAAAAGATTAATTGCTCAGAGCCATTGGAGATGATGATCTTATTGCTCTCTACCTTTAAATAATCTGCCAAAGCCTTACGCAAATGAAAAGCGCTACCGTCCGGATATAAATTGACTTTTGCCGCTTCTTTTTTCATCGCTTCGACTGCTTTTTCCGAAGGACCAAGAGGATTTTCATTGGAAGCTATTTTAACGATATTTTTTATTCCCAATTCTCTTTCCACTTCATCTATAGGTTTGCCCGGTATATATGGCTTGATTTCTGCAACACAGGTTCTTTCTTGATACATATATGTCACCTCAGCTCATAAAGCTTATTCATATTTTAATTTAGAAATTTGTTACAATAACACTATTTGTTTTAGAGGAATGCCTGCTACCTCAAAATAACAGGCATTCCTCTTGGTGGTCGGAAAGAAGAACAGGCTTCTTTCCTTAAGTTAGGAGGTTGTTAGGAGGTGTTAGGAGGTAGTTACTATTTTGTATTAATTATGAAACTCTACTCATTGCTCAATTGTATAGAGTCTAGCTTATAAATTATTTAGCAACTGCGAGGATTGCTCTCTTGACCAAAGCCTTGGTTACCTGCACTTTGTAGTGGTTTTTATCAAGTGGCAGTACTCCACGTAAAGCCAGCTTGGCTGCTTGAGCCGCAACTTCCTCAGTTATCGCTTTACCTTTGAGGAAATCCTCAGCCGCTTTGGCCCGAACCGGCACAGGCGCTGCCGCTCCCAGGACAATACAAGCATCAGCTACTTTGCCGTTTTCGCTGGTCACTACCGCAGCTACGGAAGCAAGCGGGAAGTCGATCGCTTGTCTATGACGGAATTTCAGGTATGTGCTCTTGGTGTTCGGATTCGCCACAGGCAACTGTATCTCAGTTACCAGCTCCTCATCATCAAGAACTGTCGATTTAAGCACTCTGGTAGCAAAGAATTCTTCCGCATCGATCACTCTCTTCGTTGTCTTGATCTTCGCCCCCAAAGCAACCAATGCCGGAGCTGTATCTGACGGACAAGCAGCTACGCAACCACAGTTATAGCACCTCTTGACCTCAGCTAATACCTGTTCAGGACTTAAACCGAGAGCATCTTCACCATCGATGCCTCTTTCCTCTTCAGGAAGCTTAGCCATCTCAGCACGCTGCGACGGATTCAGGCAGGAAGCATCAAAACCGGATAGCTTACAAGAAGGACAAGCACATGCACTCTCTTGGGATTTGGCATTGCCAACATATTTATCGATAGACAAAGCCGCGCGCCTGCCTGCCGCCAAGGCCTTAACCACGGTAGCCGGACCAGTCACAGCATCACCGGCAGCAAACAGACCGGGAACGCTGGTTTCTTGAGTTTCAGCATCAGCTGTAATACCTCTGCCGCTAATTCCCAGTTCCGGCTCAATGTAACTTAGATCAACTCTCTGGCCTACAGCCAGGATCACACTGTCAGCCTCAAGTATTTCTTTGTTGGAGGCGTCATACTGTGGTGCAAAACGTCCTTCCGCATTAAAGACTGCGGAGCACTTGACCGTTTCTAAACCCACAACCTTACCGTCTTTTACGAGAACACGATTGGGACCCCAGGTTGGTTTGATGATAACTTTTTCAGCCAAAGCTTCTTCAATGTCATCCTTGAGAGCGGGCATTTCTTCCCAATCCTCAAGGCAGATCAAAGTCACTTCTTTAGCGCCTAATCTACGCGAGGTAAGAGCCGCGTCCATAGCTACGTTGCCGCCGCCGACGACTACTACCTTGTCGCCGGTCTTTTCTTTCTTTCCGGAAGCAACATCTATCAGGAATTGCATGGCTGACGTGGTTTTGTCTTCACCATCCAGATTGATGGAAACAGCTTTCCAGGCGCCGGTTGCCAGGAACACAGCAGAATATTCTTTCCTTAGATCAGCCAGCTTGACCTGTTGGCCAACCTCGGTATTGTAAGAGAACTCTACGCCCATATTTTCCAGCACCTTGATTTGCGCGTCCAAGACATCTTTGGGCAGACGGTAGGCCGGAATACCATATCTGAGCATACCGCCGCCTTTTGGCATTTTATCGAAAACGCGGACGCTATGTCCTTGTTTCCTGAGGTAGAATGCAGCCGCCAGACCAGCCGGGCCGGAACCTATAACGGCGATCTTCTTGCCTGTGGCAGACGCAACAGCAATCAGTTCAGCTTGATGTTCGATCATGAAATCACCCACCGACCGTTCGATCGATCTGATTGATACCTCTTCGTCAATACCACCACGGTTACATTTTTCTTCACAGGTGTGGGGGCAAACCCGCCCTGTTATCGCCGCCAGGGGATTGGTTTCCAGCAATATCTTCGAAGCTTCCATGAAGTTGCCTTCCCTGATTTTTGCGAAGTAATCGGGGATGGCGTTGCCGGCAGGACATTCTGTCTGGCAGGGAGTCGTTCCAATGCTCATCGAACCAAAGATAGAATGGATCTCATTATGTCCGGTCATGGCATTGCAAAGGTCTCCGCCTTTACGCAGGCAGGTAAAGAGATTATCCGCGTTGCGGTAATACCAGCAGCGGGGTTCCTGACAAATATTGCCACCAACCGTACCATTATTCCTGATCTGCGGTGAAGCCACCGTAGCTGCGGCTTGCGCCAGGACAGTGTATTGCTCTTTAAGCAGGGAACTTTGTTCGAGGCTATGTAATGTCGTCAATGCTCCGATGCTTACCCCATTACTATCTGCTTTGATATATTCTTCTCCCGCTGAGCGCAGGTTGACCACTAATTCTGGGTACTCAGCATAGATATTATCTTTAAATCCGTGAAGCAAGTCGGTGCCGCCGGCAATTACCGATGCCCGACCATTACTATTCTTGAGGATATCTACTGCTTCATCAATTGATTTAGCGTTAGCAAATTTAAAACGTGGCCAGGTCATTATTACTCACCTTCCTTTCCCAAGGCTTCAAGGACCTTCATGGGGGTTATTGGCGTACTATTGATTCTTACACCTATGGCATTGTAAACCGCATTGGAAATTGCTCTCGGTGTACAACAGGGTGCGCTTTCACCCATACCACTGCAGCCAAATTCTCCACGGCCCTTGTAGATTTCCATAGGAATCGCTTCAATTTCAGGAAAGTCAGCCATCGTCGGGAAATGGTAGTCAACAAAGTTGAAGTTGAGCGGAATGCCGGTTGCATCGTCGTAGATTATTTGCTCATACAACCCTTCGCCTAGGCCTTGGCACTGGCCTCCGATTAACTGGCCCTCTGCTCCGGGCGGATATAACACTGTACCTCCGTCACTGGCAACAACCATCTTCAACACTTTCACCTCGCCGGTCTCGGTATCCACTTCCACTTCAACAAAGTTAGCCATATAAGCTGTACCAAAATCTTCATCAGATATCTCTCGGGCATAATAGCTAGTTAACGGCACGAGAAAATCTTCCGTGAAAAGGTCGACTGAATCATAGTACTCTTTAATGGTCATACCTATTTCAGGTTGCCCTTTGACGAAGACGCGGCCTTCTTCGATGTCCAGTTCTTCCGGCTTGCGGTCCAGCTTGCGGCCTACCTTTTCAAGTAATTTACTCTTGAGGTCCAGCGCACACTGATGCACCGCTTCTGAGAGGATAAAGGAGACTGCGCTATCGGTTTGTACTTGGTCTTTGAGACCTGTTTGCGTATCCTGGACTGAGATCCAGCGCACATCTTCAGGACAGACGCCGAGCGTCTCAGCACAGGCATTTACCGCGCAACCGTTTGAGCCTCCGCCTGCTTCAACCGTAGGTGCGTCAAGGATGACCGTGCCATCATGATTGAGCTTGATCATAACTTGCGTCGGCCCACGCCGGAATTCATGGTTCTCAGTATGCCATACGTTGTTTACGGCGAAGCCCATACCGCGCTTCTTGCTTCCTGCAATCCATTCTCCCTTGCCTGCCGGATGACGGTTTTCCCAGCCTATTTCCTTTGCTCCAGCGCGGATGACCCCTTCTACGCAGGGATTGGGTGCTGGAACATTATGACAGGTTAAGTTCTGGATAGCCAGTTCAATAGGATCTATGTTTAGTTTCTCCGCCATCATATCCATAGCCAGCTCTATGATGTAGTTCGCCTGGACATTACCGATCGAGCGCATACAACTGCTGGGGAGTATGTTTGTATAGATAGCATTGCCGCTAAACTTGAGATTGGGGATACGGCCAGGAGTAAGTTCAGACCACTCTTTGGGTACGAACTTGACAGAGGCTATACCACAATCGCAATATGCTCCATTATTGCCGTAATTATTCATTTCAATTGCCGTGATCGCGCCATCCTTCATTGCCCCAATCTTTACTTTTCCTTCCATAGATGATTGCGTATCATGGAAATGCTCTTTACGGGTTTGATGGTATTTAACTGGTCTGCGGGTCTTCTTGGCCATTAAGGCAGTAACCAAAAAGAAAGGTTGTTCACCGGTGTCGCCCCGGCCATGATTGCCTCCTTCATAGGGACTGATGACGCGGATTTGACTTAACGGTACATCTAACATGCAATGGAAATGCGTACGGGTTTGATTGGCGGCATAGGAGTCTGAAATAACGATAATTTGACCATCCCTTGCCCAGTCAACCATGCAATTCCAATAGTCTAAGGCGCACTGCTGGGCATTGCCATATTTCCACTCAGTCTCTAATACCACGTCAGCCTCGGCAAAAGCCTTCTCCACATCGCCGCGGTCAACATAAGTGTCCGGTCCTGAAAAATCTGTAGAAGGAGCCCAATTGCTCTCCGCATTTATTTCCGGATGGAGGATAGGAGCTCCCGGTTTTTTTGAGTCCTCTACGGTGAGGACGAAAGGAAGCACTTCCCATTCGACTTCTACAAGTTTGAGGGCTTCTTCAGCTGTCTCTATAGTTTCGGCAGCGATTGCCACACCAATTTCATCGCCCACCCAATGGGCGTGATCACCAAGTACTTTTCTGTCCTCGATACCAGCACCAAAAGCACGCTTTTTATCAAATGTTCCGGTACCATCAGTCCATGATCCATTGGTCATTTTCATCACAGCGACCTCAGGGTCGTTATATTTGAGTATCCCTACAACTCCGGGCAAAGCCTCGGCTTTGCTGGTGTCGACGCTTTTGATCTTGGCATGGGGATAGGGACTTTTGAGTATCTTCATATAGAGCATATCCGGAAACTGCCGTTTCAGAGTCATATCCTCGGCAAATTTAGCTATACCGCTGGCCTTCTCATAACCATCTGGGCGCGGACGGTATTGACCAATGTACTTACGAGGTACCCGTGGAGTGAAAAGATTCTTTTTCTCTTCCATCATCTTTTAGCCCCCTCCCTTTCATTCCTCAAATCTTCCGCAACATGCTGGACCGCCCGCAGTACTGCCGGATAGGTTCCGCAGCGGCATAAATTCCCGGAGAGAGCATGTCTGATTTCTTCTTCTGTTGGGTCAGGGTTCTCATTCAGCAGGCTTTTGGCCGACATTACGAAGCCTGGCGTGCAGTAGCCACATTGCATGGCCGTACCATAGCCGTGCTCACATTGATGGGAAAAAGCCATTACTACCGGATCGTCCTCGGCAAGTCCTTCAACAGTAGTAACCTCATGACCGTCCACTGAAAGCGCAATAGTCATACAAGAAAGTGTGGCCTTACCATCAACAAGAACGGTACAAGCGCCGCATTCACCGGTATCACAGGATACCTTCGTTCCCGTCAAACCCAATTTTTCCCGTAGTAAGTAAGCCAGAGTGGCTTGCGGCTCGATGTCTATCCCCACCCGAAACTCATACCATTTACCATTGATTTTCAGGCGTACTTCTTCTTTTGCGGTAAGATCTCCAGAAAAGCAGATTTTGTCGTTACACATCTTACCCCTTCCTTTCCTCCTTAAAATATTTATCATTTCTGATAATTACCGTAGCTTAGTAAATATCAGATTAACCCACTATTCTTCCCGTAATACAGGCGGTACTTCCTTATATCCCTTAGATTTAACAGCGCCAATGATAATACCAATAGCCATCCAGCTAAACCCTAAAATATAAGTTGCAGTGCCTAATCCTAACCAAACATAGAGAATAACTAAAAATCCAATCGCCGGAGTTACAAAATATTTCAGAAAACCTATTACACCTCTGTTCTTCTTCTTTATATAGAAGTGAACAAAAACAGTAATATTGATAAAGAGAAAGGCGGTTAGTGCTCCAAAATTAACTAAACGCATAATGTTAGTAGTAGGTAATATAGCAACAAAAACAGTTATAATAGCAACAATATAAAGTGCATTCGCAGGAGTTTTAAATTTAGGATGAATTTTAGCCAGAAAACCTGATCCAGGTATGGTATTATCACGGGCCAGTGCAAATAAAAGACGCGCAGCAGATGATTGGATAGCTAAAGCATTTGCTATGCCAACGGCAATAATTGCTACTAATAAAAACGTGTAATACATAAATGCGCCACCGGCTTCTTTGGCAATATCAAAAAATGCCATGTTCATATCTAAGTTTGTATAATCAGGATGTATAAGTGAAGCCATATAACTTTGCATGATAAAGACTATACCAATAAGAATCAAAGACATGATCGTGGCTATACCGATAGATCTTTTCGGGTTTTTGACCTCTTCCGATAAAGTACTGATACAGTCAAAACCTAAAAATCCGAACACTGCGATAGAAGTGGCAGAAGCTATAAATTGAAAATTAATTTGACCGGCCTGATAAAATGGAGCTAAAGAAAATCCGCCAACACCCAACCCATTGATAAATACATACTTGATACCAAAGATAAGGAATAAAACAATGCAGACAAACTGTAAAATTAATATAGTTGTACTAGCCTTTGCGGTTACTTGGACTCCTCTGACATTGATAAAAGTATTTAAAGCCAAAAAACATAAAACAAAAATGTAAGTAGGCACGGCAGGTATAATACTATTTAGCCATAATCCACCAAAACCACATAAGAGTGCAGGAACAAGAATATAATCGATAATGACGGTCCAACCTATAACAAAGGCAATATGTGGATTAAAACCTCGTTGGATAAAAGAATAAATAGAGCCAGCAATCGGGAATTCACTGCTCATCCTGGCATAACTTATTGCTGTAAAGACCATAGCAATAATACCTACCAGATAAACCAAAGGGGTCATACCCATAACAGCTGGCGCTATCACCCCATATACTTGTATCGGAGCAATAGGCAACATGATAATCAACCCAAAGATGACAAGATCTTTTACTGTCAAGACTCTTTTGAGTTCCTGTTTATAGCCTGTAGCTTCTGACGCCGAAACTTCCGGATTATCAAGGCTCGCATTGATACCTCTTTCTTGTGTTTCCATATATACTCTCTCCTCAAATTTATTTACTTTTTGGCTTTCAAATTAAAGCCAAAACTTAATCTCTTATATTTCACTAAGGCCATAAGTTTTGTTAAAGAGCATATTCCTTTTTTCAGTGGACTCGATATTAAATTAATAGCAAACTAATAACAGCTTATTTTCACAAACTTAATTTTTCTGCACCTAAACTCTTCTGGTTATTGGAAATTTTAGTATTTATGGTTTAAATATATCTCTTTCTCCTTAAAGGTTCATTCACCATTAAGATTACTTAACTGTATCTTTTATATTTCTTTTAGAACATAAATTAATCGAAAGTGTCATTTCACTAAAAAATTAAATAAAATAGGGTATTTATTATACATGAAATTGTACTATCTATATTTTTAATAAAATCAATCTGAAGTAATTAATCTAAAAACAAATCCAACCCTGACTCTAAGGCAAGGTTGGATTTTAACTTTCCGATACAATTAAAACAGAATATATCTGGTCTTTTGCGCCAAATATCCCATTGTTCATGGTTAAAAATTTGATATCTTTTACTTTATCAATATATTTCATTAATACTCGATAAACAAGCCCTTTTAAGAGGCTATTTGACCTATGCAAAAATCATGATAGAATAATAAATAGAGGAAATAGTGTGAATATTGATTGCTGTTTATTGATTAAGGTGGAGGGTCATTATGAATAAACCACAACCTTTTCGTTACAAAAAAGGACCAGTAAGTGTATCCGTACAAAAGGTTATTAATTATCCTTACCATTGGGATGATAGTTGTATCGAAATCGTTATGGTCTTAGAGGGTAGTATTTTTCTGGAACGCAGTCTGGATCCATATTGCCTTACTCCTTTTACAATGAAAAAACATAATATATTTGCAATCGCTCTTGATGAAACACACCGTATATATAGTGATGACAAAGATAATGTAGTTCTGGTTCTCCAAATTGATACCGAATTTATCAGGCAACATTTTGCTAAAATTACGACACTAGAATTTGAGACACTCTTAGATTTTGAGAATGATCCGGCAGATCGGGAAAAATTAGAATATGTAAAACAGTTAGCTATCTATTTGGCATTACTGGTAACGGATCCTCAAAAGGATCATACAATAGAAATAGAAAGAATCACCAAAGAATTTCTTTATCATCTAATATATGACTATAACAAAATCAATAGGGCGCTCAGCAAGAATAAAGACAGTGAAAAATATCTTAATAGAATTCTAAGTATAGCTGAATATCATATTAAAAATTATAATCAAAAGAATTTGATACAGGATATTGCCAAGCGAGAACATTTGAATCCTGTTTTTTTATCACATGTATTAAAACAGTATTTTGATTATAGCTGGCAAGAATTTGTTAATTATTATAAAGTTGAACACGCCATTAAAATGCTGCTGGATACTGATAAAAATATCAGCGAAATAACTTATGATTGTGGTTTTTCTGCCCCACGTTATTTATATAAAAGCTTTAACTGGAGACTTTCTAAGAACCCCAATGACTTCCGCAAAAAATATCAAAAAGATTATCAAAACATTAAATATATAATTTGTTATGAAGAAGTAGAAAATGTTGATAGCTACTTAAAACCTCATTATAAAAATCTTATTGAAAAGAACATAGAGTGGTTAAAAATAGATGCAAGTTCTCAAGGTTTACCATTTACATTAAATTGGAAAAGTTATCTCAACGTCTTAAATGCAAATGTTTTGTCTCAAGCGGAATCACAAAAATATTTACAATATATCCAAAAGGAAATAGGTTTTCAATATATAAGATTATTCGACTTATTTATCAATGAGATTCATACATTTAACAACAGAGATACTGATGGGGAGCTCTATTTTAACTGGTATAATGTAGATCAAATATTGCATTTTATCACCCAGGCAGGAAGCCATCCGCTTATCGTACTAGATATATCCCCGACAAATATCGAATTATATCAAGAACTAATCAGATATTTTCTTAGCCATTGTGAAAGAGAATTTGGCAATACAATAATCAGAGAATGGGCTTTTGAAATAGACCACAATTTAGAAGCAAGCGATCTGATCAATATTATTAAGCAATTTACAGAAAACATCTTCGATAAAGAAAATAACAGTTTAAAATATCCCCCTAATCCACTAGTTAATACAATTTATATGGCAACTTATACTATAAAAGAGGGGTTACAAAACAATAATATTGACTTCCTGCAAGCTCTGGATTCTCCCAGCAACAAAAATACTTTACAAAGCGGCCTTATTACCGAAAATGGCCTATTTAAGCCTACTTTTCACGCCTGCTCCCTACTCTCACTTTTAGGTGATGAATTGATTGAAAAAGGGGATTATTATATTGTTACAAAGAAAAAAGACTCTCTGCAAATCCTTCTTTATAATCATGTTGAGATCAGCAATATTATAAATGAAGATGATTTTTATTGTGACTATGTGGGCAATAAAGATTATTTAAATAGAATAAATATCTTCTTAAAAAATATCAATGGATCATATAAGGTAATCCGCTATGAGTTAAATAACGAATATGGTTCAGTATATTTTCATTTAAGACCAATTGAAAAACATTATTTAAATACTTACGATATCAATTTATTAAATAAGATTTCTATACCTAGAGTTACTATGGATAATGTAAAAGGAACTGATATCACTTTTAATGTTAACCTCCAACCATATAGTATTGAGCTGATTACTCTTGAAATGATAAAATAATGACTACCGCTTCAGTTTGAGCAATGTACTTTATCAAAAGCCATAAATCCATTAATCAGCTACCTATAAACGTTCTACGCCTTCCCGAAAAAGCAAAAATCCCTGCCATCTTTAACAGATAGCAGGGAATTCATCCTAGATATGTATAATCGCTTTTCTTACCTAATAAAAGGCTAATAAAAAGTGATAAGGTTCCTCATTGCTGATTTATAAAAACTTTATTTGAAGATTATTTCGTTATTGGCAAATGGATTTTTGCGCATAGCTAATGAAAAGAGATATGGATATGTATTCTTCAGATAAGCCATGTAATCGACCCATTCCTTAATCAAAAGTTTATATGCTCTTTTTATATCTAAAGATAAATGGGCTATATCAGATTCCGGAAGCCCGGTTAGATTATCCCTGTTTTCAAGTTCATCTAAAACATGGTAGATTGACCACAGCATATCAGTAAAGTTATCATGTTCCAAAAGATTGGGATTTTCAAACATACCCAAGATATAAGCTTTTTTAGTCTGCATAAAATCCTTCAAAGCTGTCATATCTCCGGCAAGACAATCGATTTCATAATCAAATCTATCAACGATCTCTGATATTCTTTTCTTGTCAAAATCAGTTAGATCTTGTTTAAAAGCAAGTTCTTCTTTTAACTTATGCAAGTTAGTATTGAAACATAAAAAATTCTTAATTAAAGGAGATCCGACTTCAGCATAAAATGCACTGACTAGAATCTGGATCTTTCTGATCTTCTCCTGCTTCTCTTTACTTTCCAAGTATTTTTCTAAAATAAATGAAATTAGAAAGACTTCAACAGGAAGAAACGCCAAATCCTGGAACAACAGAAAATACGTTTCATGAGAATCATGGAAAAGCATTATCTGAAGGCAATATATTATGACTGAGATGACCAATAAGGTTATACCGATAACTAAGTTCCTTTTAAATGTTTTGATATTTTTACACCGCCTATAATTATAGTTAATTTATCTTTATCAGTATTCTTTATAATTCAATCATCAAATCTGTAGGAAAAGGCAACTGTATCCTACTTATTTCTCCAGTATTCTTCTGCTTCATCTTCCATCTTTTCAAGCCGGGTATAGTAATCCGGAAATTCATTTAAATGAGCCAAGGCTATTTTTGCTGTAGTCAAAGGATCATCATTAGTTACATTCGTAAAAGAATCTCTCTTGCCATGTTCGAGCTCCACATCCATTCCCATGCGAAATTGCTCAATATCAAATTTCCCCCAATCAATTCCTAGTTTTTCGCCATATTCTCGGGCCTCTTCAGAAGTGAAAACTTGCTTTTCTGACATTATGCCATCTCCTTATCCTTATTTATTTGCTCCTATTCTACTCTATAAATGCTATTTTATGTATTTACTATTCAACTTAATCAATCCTTATCCTTCCTGTATGCATATAAATCGCTTTTTGCTACTCCAAAATATGATAAGATTCCAAGTAAATAATTACGATTAAAACAAGACACTCCTGTAAACTGGCAAGTTTACAGGAGTGTTTTATATTTACAGGGAATTATGAGTTCCATCACAGAAAGGTGGTTTCTTGGTATGTTTGCAACCGCATAAATAGACTGTCTCATTTTTTACGGGTGTAAATGATACCGGGGTAAAGGATGTTCCTTCATGTGACCCATCACAAAATGGCTGGCTGCTGCTTCTCCCACAAGCACACCAATAATAAGTCGTTCCTTTTTCAACTTTCACTGAATAAGCAGCTTTTTTAGCAATTATAGGTTCTTCCATTTTTACACTTCCTTTCTTTTTTTTAATTAAAATAAAGGATAAGTATTTGATATATTTTAAAACTGCTCAAAACTCCACTTATAAAACTTCCGTTTTCCTTGAACTTATATAATTTCAGATATTATGAACACAAAGTTATAACTAATTCAATTTTTCTGCTGCATCTTCCAGAGAAGAATAACCATACATCTGCACCATGTTTTTATAGACTTCTTCAGTTTCTTTAATACCTTGAGCAATTAAATTTTCGCAATGCCCTAAGTAACGGCTTAGTGTATCCACAGAATAAACAGATAGTTCCCCCCTGGCATACGTTTCGTATGAAGTCTGCATGACTGAGTCCTGGTTTGAGTAAAGAGGACGTCCCCTACGGCCTAAGAACGGATAACGCTGACGTATTTCGGATTCCCAATCCATTAAAATACGCATTAACTTATCTACTAATTTTTTCTTTTCATCTGTCATCGTTGGCAAACGATCTTTGATCTTTTCATATTCTTCCGGAAAAGTGCTTTCCATCATCCGGGCATATTTTTCAGACATCAGATTAATTCCCTGGTTTTTGGCAGATTCCAAGTCTGATAAATAGCTTTCCAGCAAGTTATCCGGCCACGTTTTAAATTGGCTGATGCGCATAATGCGAAAAGTATCGATTTCTGATTGACAGGCAGCTTTACCATTCACATTATGAACATTAATAAACATATCCAATTCAATTTCATATATAGCTTCAATAAGCTCCTCTTTTGACATGTCCATCCCCCTCAAATAGTTATATCCAACTATCCCAACATTTTTAATTTATTTTCAAGCGAAACTGTATCAGGATGGGTCGTGCCTAATTTTCTACTACATATATCCAAAGCTTCCAGATATGCTTCTTTTGCTTTCAGATAACTGCCTATTGCATAATACAGGGACCCCAGGGTGTTTAATGCGGATGCATATAATGCATTTTCCTTCCCTATTCTCTTTTCATATATGCTTAATGAATCCAGAATTAATGCTTCGGATTCTGTAAATCTCTTTAATTTTAGATAAACCGTTGCTAAGTTGTTTAAGCTTGTGGCATAGGCCACCTGAGCTTCTGGGTCCTCTTTTTTCTGCAAAATTTCGCCTGCCCTCACATACAATGAGGCAGCCTCCTCGTACCGCTTCATATCCTGATATAGTAGTGCAAGATTGTTTAAGCAGCTCGAGAATAAATAATGTTCCTCTGATAAAGTTTCTTTATATATTGCTATTGCTTGGAGAAAGAGTCTTTCAGACTTTTCATATTCGCCGGATTTTCGATAAAGCCCCGCCAGGTTATTGATGCTGGTGGCATAATCAGGGTTGTCCACACCCCTTAAAGCACCTTGAATTTCGATTGCTTCCTGGAAAGCAGCTTCCGCTTCGGCTATCTTAAAAAGATGCCGGTAATATCCTCCCAGCTCATTCAAAATGACTGCTCTTCTTAAATCTGACTTGTCGTATTCACTAAGGGCATTATTGATGATTTCATGCAGTATGACATCCAGCTCCTGGGCATTACATTCCATATATGCTTTGTCGATTTGTTGCAAGACGCTATTTAAATCTAAACCCATACTACACACCTCCATCTTATTGAAACATTGCCGATAAATAGCTAATCCTTCATTACATCCGTGTTTCTCAGCCATTCGGTTTGAATCTTCATTTGCACAATAGGGCCATGATCGAAGAGAAAATCGCTGTTGCAGTCCGAAAGTGACTGACGTTTTAGCTCCTTGATCATCAGGCCGGAAATATCCTCAACCAGCATATAACATTCTCTTATCATAGAATCATCAGCAAGACAGATATTTTTTGAAAGCTGATTAAGCATTTCATATATTTGCGCGCCCAATAGAGGAAGCCCCTGCATTGCTCTGTGCATCCACTTATAGAATGGCTTATATTCCTTATTTAAAAGAAATACCATCGAGATAGAGGCTTCAAGGAAAAGCGATAATGAGTATTGAGCTGCCACAGTCTCTCCATGACGCACACAACGCAGGTAATTGTACTGTCCCGCCTGTGCCATTGTCATACACCTGGCTGCAATCTTTTTTAGGCGGATTTCTTCTGGGTAATATGCTTTTAGTCTGTTACGAAGAGAGGTGAATTTACCCAGCGGATCATAGAAAACTTGCCCATTGGTAGCAGCCGAAAGCCGATCTTCGGATATCAGCCTCCATTGCTCCAAAGTTTCAGGAACATGGTTCAATCCGGTAAACCTTTTATAAAATACCTGTGTATTTAAAACCCCTATACGTCCTTTGGACAACGGGTTTTCTACTCTTTTATGTAAACCCATGAACGAGTGAGGAAGGTCATCATATAAATTTTGTAAAGCATGACCAATTTCGATATAATCCTCAGTTTCCAGCCATATACAAAAGCCGGGGCCCCAATCATGGTCTTGCGAAATTTCATCGTCAAAACCAAAACATTCCGAACCTTCTCCCACAAGTCCTACGGCAATTCTATCTTTATATACAGCAAATTTCTTTTCAATCATCGGTAATCCACATTGCAGAAAATATGCTTCAGAAATCATCAATCCGTTCATAGTCTTTTTCCTCGTTCCTGCAAAGATTAATTCAGAACAATTCAAAAATCGCCATATACTGATGAATCGTTTGTTTATTGTAAAATAAAAATGTAGAAAGTTGCAAAGCAAAAATCCATAGTATTGCAAGTTGGAAAATGCACAATATTGCAAAAATCCATTGCGGGCAAAACTCAAGTCAATTATCCTTG